>ENA-OZTQ01000373-OZTQ01000373.1-human-gut-metagenome-genome-assembly--contig:-NODE-373-length-8240-cov-5.107269_pt1 | contig 8240 bp, 6 predicted proteins | sample MGYA00244231_ERZ653992 | MGnify/ENA primary metagenome ERZ653992 (study PRJEB26926, sample SAMN06164456) | human gut metagenome | biome: ENVO:00009003; feature: ENVO:2100002; material: ENVO:00002003... | reverse complement strand
ACGAGATGCTCAGGAGTCTCGTGGGCTCGGAGATGTGTATAAGAGACAGATCATGACCCATTCGTCGGTTTCGGCCACGGGCTGTTCCAAGGCGAATGCACGTACTTGCTTGCCGTTGGGGGGGAACACTTCGTGTATATTACTTCCGGCTTCCGGTGTCAGAGGAGGCTCTATACTGACGGGTACGCTGTATTTTATTTCTCCTTTGTCTGTATATCCTTTTTTCAGCAGCAGTTGGTCTTTGAAGAAGACGAACCACTGCGTGGAGGGTTGGGGTTCTGTTGATTTTTCCATTGTTTGTTGTTTTATTATTTTGGGGGGGATGAACACGAAAATACAAAGGCACAGAGATTCTTTTCAAATTAATTTCTATGTCTCTGTGTCTCTGTGCTTGCCCCCCTAAATTTCGTTTGCTGTGTCTTTTTCTTGTCGCACATAGACCGTTGACCTTCCCATTCCGCGGCGGCGCAGGAACCCTTGCCGGATGAAGTTGTTCAGTTCGTCTATGGCGGCATGTCTGGTTAGTCCGCTTAGCTGGATGTATTCGTTCTTGTTGATACATACATTCTGCTTGAGGAACAGTTCCAGTTCGGCTTTTCTTGTTTCTTCGGTGGTCTCTACTACTTTTTTCGATTTCTTGGTAGTGGAGTGTACACGTTCCAACGTCATTTTCTTCTTGATGTTGTTGCGGAACGTGCTGCTGATGCGCAGGTGTACGTTTTGGAATTGGACGGATTCGGAGCGGATTTTCTTTTTCTCGTCGTCGGTCTCGCGCAAACATTTCAGTGAAGTGCTGAAGAATCCGAGTTCTCCCAGCTCCACGATGTTTCCGTTGGCAAGGAGGTCGCACAACTCGTCAATGCAGGCATCCAATGCTGCCCCTATCACATTCTTGGGCAGATGTTGGAAAGTTGCGATATGTTCCACAAACTCCTTTTGGGTATAAGTCCTTTTCGGGCAGATACGTGCATGGAGTGATTTCTTGTCTTCTTTCCCGTCGGGCGAAGGCGTTTCGTAAAGGTCGTAATACGCGCTCATAAGATATTTATTTTTGTTTATAGCGATAAACAGTTCTCGTCGCTTCGGGGAATTATTTTTGTCGCTAAGCGGATTAATTTTCTTCTTCCTAAAAACTAATCGTCCGACAACTGTTGCATTATCGTCCAACAGTTGTTTAATTATCGTCCGACAGCTGTCGGACGAAACAGAAATGGGTATGGGACGATTATTTCTTAGTGAACAAAGGTATAAAATATTGTGATACGAAGGGTAGTGTTTGGGGAGGAAAGTTTTAGTTTTCGGCAAAAGAGGGGGGATTGTTAAATCCCCAATAATAGGGACTGACCCGATGAAGGACTGGTCACTTACCTGGGGACAATTTGTCTCCAGGTAGAAATGGTAATAGATATAGGAAATGAAAGCAAATCACAACGTGTGTGCGTGTCTGTGTGTATTTGTTTTCCAAAGATAGTGAATCTTAATAAGACTCTCTCTGATTTCCCTACTATTTTGTATCTTTACACACTTTTCTTTATACATGAGTACTGACTATAAATAAATCATATTGTGGAAATAACCCAACGCATTCGTCTCCTCCTTTCCGAAATGAACCGGGGAGTATACGAAAAAGAAACTGAAATAAACCTCTCCCTGCTGGCAGCTCTGGCAGGCGAGAGCATTCTGCTCCTGGGACCTCCGGGAGTAGCCAAGTCAATGGTAGCCAGGCGGCTAAAGTCGGCTTTTACAGATGCCCGTGCCTTTGAATACCTGATGTCCCGCTTCTCTACGCCCGACGAGATTTTCGGTCCTGTCAGCATTAGCCGACTGAAAGAATCCGACAAGTACGAACGTGCCATCGACGGCTATCTGCCCACAGCCGATGTCGTGTTTCTGGACGAAATATGGAAAGCAGGCCCTGCCATACAGAACACTCTGCTAACCGTCATCAACGAGAAACTTTTCCGCAACGGCGACAAGGAACTGCATCTCCCCCTCAAACTGCTCGTAGCCGCCAGCAACGAACTGCCCGCTCAAGGCGAGGGACTAGAAGCCCTATGGGACCGTTTCCTTATCCGCATTCTCTGCACCTGCGTCAAGCAGGAAGAATCTTTCTACAAAATGCTGCTGGACGATTCTGCCGACCATCCGGAAACGACTGCTTGCGAATGGCAAATCTCCGACCGCGAGTATGCCGAATGGCAAGCTGAGATACGCCGCGTAACCTTGCCTCTCGATGTTCTTTCCTGCATCACAGCCATTCGCCACGGACTGACAAGCGTAGAGATGCAAGACTCCGACCTGCGCCGCAATGTCTACGTCAGCGACCGCCGCTGGAAGAACATCGTGAAGCTGCTCAAGACCTCCGCCTTCGTCCACGGCCGCACGGAAGTCTCCATGACCGACCTGCTTCCCGTCTACCACTGTCTATGGAGTGAGCCTGATGAGAGCGTTGCCATCCGTGACATCGTTATCCGTGCCTTATTCGTGTCCCACACAAAACAGATTGCCGGTATCGCCTCCTCGCTGAAATCCGATTTGAAAGTCAGCCGTGTGCGCGAAGCCCTCGACAAAGCCCGCCTTGCCGGCGACCGTAGGGACGATGACCTGCTGATAACGGAACATTTCTACTACCAGGTGGAGAAACATGGTACGGGCAACACCTACATCTTTATCGTGGACTACAGAAATCTGAAGGAGTACAGCGCCAAAGATGCCCCCACCTTGGGCGTAATGTATGCCGACCCCATCAATCCCAAGCGTACCATCATCCGCGCCTTTGCCGACACCGGCGCCGTGAAAGAGGAAGGCACCGAACGCGTCACCCTCTACCGCGACGACAAGCATCTCTACATCAACGGTGTGCGCTTCCCCATGCGACGTCTGCAACGAGGTGAGGAGCAACAACTCTGGCTGGGAAACCTCTCCGTCACCGACCGTGACTACGAGACGGAACTGGACGCCGCCGCCACCAGCATAGACCGCCTGGTAAGAGATTTGTCCGACAACCTTTTCGTCTCCGAAGAAGACAAAAAGAGCGTAGCTCAATACGTCTCCATCGTCCGCAAGGAGATAGCCTGGGCGCGTGTGGACATGCGCAAACTGAGATATGGAGACGAATAATCCTCCAGTAACCAAGAAGAAGATGAACACCACCGTCACCCGATATGACACCGCCTTCTATGTGCAGGCACTGGACCGTTTCGTTGCCACCGGAGAGTGCGCAGAGACGGATACCGAGCCCTTGTATGCCTATCTACTCTCTGTGATGAACGACTCCATGGTCAAGGTGCAGGTGCTAAGTGATGAGATTTGTGCCCGTATCTTTTACGACACCATGATTCAGTTTATCCACTTGAATTTGGAGAAGGAGAGTTACAACCTCCGGAAAAGCCAGTCGGAACGGAATGAGATGAAGCTTGTGTTGGAATGGTCCATGGCAAAACGGAAAGATGGCTGGCAAGCCTTGCTTCAGCAGATTTCCGACAAATACCGGGAGTACGGCTTCGACTCCCGCTTCTACCGCAGCCACTTCGGCACAGAAGGAGGATATGCGGACGATGAAGTCTGGGAGAAAATGGTGGACGACTGGGAAGACGCCTTCCAACTGAAGATGCACGAAGAAAAGGAGAAAGAGATTGCTTTCCGCAAAGATGCCCTCGAGCGCAGGCTCCGTTCCAATCTGAAAGACATCCCCGAGTACATCCGCCAGAACCGGGTGGATAAGGACGAATTCTTCCAGACCTGGGGCATGATGAGCGGCTTGTGGAATACTGTCGACTTTGAGCGTATACGGAAAATCGTGCGCATCCAGCGCTCTTGCCCCGAGATAGTGAAAGTGGCCCGCAAGATGGGGCGTATGGCAGACGACGAAGGACGTGAGCAAATCCGCGTTGCCGAGGGAAACGTCTACAAAATGGAGCACTCCTCTAAATGTGACATCCTGGGCATCAGTACCGGCAACGACCTCAATGCTCTGCTTCCCATTGAGCTTGCCCATTCCGCCGACAGTGAACTGGAAGATTTGTTCGTCTACAAATACCTTACTCGCAAGCTCCAGACCTTCCGTTATAAATCGGAAATCATGCAGCCTGCCCGGCGCATCGAAACCAAGCCCGCCCGCCCGAAAGGTCCGATGATTGTCTGTCTGGACACCTCGGGAAGCATGGCTGGCAAGCCGGAGAAGATTGCCCACTCCCTGCTGATAAAGCTCCTGGAGATAGCCGACCGTCAACGGCGGAACTGCTTTCTGATAGCCTTTTCCGTCTCCATTCATCCGATTGACGTAAGGAAAGAGCGGGCAAGGCTGCTCGAATTCTTCTCAAAGACAGCTTGCGGGGATACAGATTCCACCCGCATGCTGGAAGCCACGTTCCACCTGCTCAAAGAAGGCAAGGAGTATATGAATGCCGATGTGCTTTGGGTCAGCGACTTCAAGATTCCTCACTCTTCACCTGCCTTTATGGAGGAGATTCGTCGCTGTCGGGAAGCCGGTACACACTTCTACGGTCTGCAGATTGGCATCACGGACAATGAGTGGACGCCGTTCTTCGACCGCATCTATCGGGCGGAATACACCCCTTTGCGGAATTACTGAAATAAGGTTTGCCCTGAAAGCGTGCTTATTGAAGGCTATATTTCAGCAGTAAATATCCGCCTGCCACTTGCAATCCCATTCCCGGCACACCGATACGGAAATCTTGTACAGCCCGGAAGAAGCTGCCCACCATGGCCCATTCTCCCAAAGTACCTGCTACCTGATAGAAAAGAACTACTGCCAGCAGAATAGGCAGGGAAATGCGCTGGAAACGGTGTGCTGCCCAGCCCGCCGCCACAGCCAGTAATACAGACTTCAACAGAATGGCGGGAAGTGCTGCGGGAAGTGGCATTCCGAATAGCAGGGAGTTGAGGACGGGCGACAGGACGGCTGTCAGCAACCCCACTTTCCATCCGAATTTATAAGCGCCCACCAGCGTGAAGAAATAGATTGGAAGCCAGGTTATCCCTCCCTGGGGAATGAGATGAAAGAGCTGGGGAAGAGCCAGATTGCCAAGAATGAATAGCGAGGCTGCCAGATACGTCTTCACATTATTGTAATCCAGCGAGTAGAGTTTAACTGTTTTTGTTTCCATGTAGTTGTAATGTATTAAAAGTTGATATTTACGCCTCCCATCACCGTAGCTTTCGGCATGGGGAAGCCTGCATTGATTTCATAGCGTTGTGCCAGCAGGTTTTCACCCTTGACGAAGACGTCGGCAAAACTGCACAGACGGTAGTTGGCACGCAGGTTCCAGAGTACGAAGCTTTCCTGCTTCTCCTTACCCGGGGTGACCGAGGTATGGAGACCCTTCACGTATTGTATACCGGTAGATAGGCCCCAACGTCCTTGCGTAAAGTCCGCACCGGCATAGAGTTTGTGCTCGGGAGCCGCCAGTACCGGATTCTCCATGTGCAGCCAGCTATAATTGGCATTCATCTGCCAGTGGCGGTTGATGCGGTATCCGAGGTTGGTTTCCACACCCCAGTTCTCTATCTCGCCGGAGTTGACGTTCTTGCGCAGGGCAGGGTCCGTCATGATGATGTTGTCCCCGTTGATGTAGTAGAGGTTCACCCCATAGGACATGGGCCCTCCCAAAAGCTGCCCCGTAAAGGAGAGTTCATAGTTCATCAGGCTCTCCGCTTTCAAATCGGGGTTCTGTGGAGGGAACATGTACATCTCCCGGATGGTGGGGTTACGGAATCCTTTGCTCACCATTGCTTTCAGTTCTGCCTGCCGCGGCAGATGGAAAGCCAGTCCCCCTTGGGGAATCCATTCCGTGCCTACGTGCGAATGGTGGTCTATGCGGACACCGGCGTCCAGTGAAAGCCAACTGTTGATGTCCTGCCTGAAATCCACATAGCCTGCAAATTCATCCATCTGCTTGTCCACGCCGGGGATGCGGTCACCAATCTGCTGTCCGGGTTTTGCCTCGTCGATGGCGACAACCTTGTTCCAGGACTCTCCGCCGAAGTGCTGGTAATCGAAACCTACGGTCAGGCGGTTGCCGGTGAAGAGCGTGGCGCTTTGATACCACGATATGCCCAGCATCCGGTCCTTGGAGTTGAAGTGCGACTTCTGGGGCTCTCCTCCGGGATGGTAGCCGTCATTAATTCTGTGCCGGCCCCAGTTATAGAAGAAGCTCACGGCGCCGGAAGTACAGTCGTAACGATTTTCCAGTGCGAAGGAGGTCATGCCGCGTGTGATGCGCGAGTCGTTGTCTATATACGGATTGTCGGCTTCGCCGGGATTGGAGGCGTTGAAGCGGGTGATGTTCACGTCGCCCCACAGCTTCCAGGTGTCGCTGAAGTCGTATCCCAGTTTGGCATAGCCGCCATACTGCTCAAACTCCATGTCGTCACGGTGTCCGTCGGTACGGTTGTACGAGCCGGTCACCACGCTGCTGAAACGCCCTTTCCTCACGCGGTTGGAGACTTCCGTCTGCAGGGTATTGTAGGAACCGTATCCTATCTGCGCATTGGTTTTCACCCCGTCCTCCTGCATCTTGCGGGTGACGATGTTGATAACCCCGCCCATTGCATTGGACCCATAGAGGACGGAGGCGGGACTGCGCAGCACTTCCACCCGTTCGGCCATCATGCTCTGGTAGGCGTCGGCGATGGGATGCCCCATCAGGCCCATGTATTGCGGGTGTCCGTCTATCAGCACCAGCAGGCTGGTCGTAGGTCCTCCGGCTGCGTTTACTCCGGCGCCTATCCCGCGCAGGCTCATGCCTCCTGCGGCTCCCGTGGATACGCCGTAGCCCATGATGCCGCGGCTTGTGGTGAAAAGTCCGGGCACCTGCTCGGTCAGTGTAGGCAGGATGGAGGGCTGGTAGGTCTGTTCCAGTTGCTGGCGGCCCACTACGGAGATGGTCATTGGCAGGTGGCGGATGTCTGTTTCATTTCTTGTCCCGGTCACTACGACTTCATCAAGCTTGTAGCTTTTCAGCCGGAGGCTGTCGGCAGGTGCGGACAGCATACTACCCGGAAGGGCGATACTTATTAAAATTGCGGTTAAAATCTTTTTATTCATCGTTTATCTATGGTTCTTTTTGCAAAGTTATACAAAAAGAAGAATCTGTATATGATTGGTAATCCTTAAAATGGACAACCAGGGTTGAAGATAAGTCCGTTAAAGGGTTTCCTGCTTCAGCGCTTCCACAAATCGGTCTATCTCCTGCAGTTTCGCCGGGATGTCGATGCCTTGCGGACAGTGCGGGTTGCATTGGCCGCAACCGGTGCAGCGGTTGGCTTGGCGGAGACGGGGAACACTGCGGTCATAGCCTATCAGGAAGGCGCGGCGTGCCTCGCGGTAATTCTCGTCTTGGCTGTTCTGCGGCACGTTGCCCTCGTTGATGCAGCGGTTGTAGTGCAGCAAGATGGCTGGAATATCCAGTCCATAGGGGCACGGCATACAGTATTTGCAGTCGTTGCACGGCACGGTGGGGTATTGCAGCATTCGCTGGGCGGTATCTTCCAGCAGGGTAAACTCCTCTTCCGTACATGGAACAAGCGGGGAGAAGGTACGCAGGTTGTCTTGCAGATGCTCCATGTACGTCATTCCGCTCAGTACGGTCAGCACATCGGGGAAAGTACCTGCAAATCGGAAGGCCCAGGAAGCCACGCTCTCCTGCGGGCGGCGTTGTTTCAGACGTGCCATCAAGTGGTCGTTTAGGCGGGATAGGCGTCCGCCCAGCAACGGCTCCATGATAACGGCAGGAATGTTGCGCTTCACCAGCTCGGCATATAGGTATTCGGCATCCGTGTTGCGGGTATTCACTTCTTTGGCATGTCGCCAGTCCACGTAGTTCAGTTGGATTTGTACGAAGTCCCATTTCAGTTCGTCGTGGCGGGAGAGCAGGTAGTCAAAGACTTCGATGTCTCCATGATAGGAGAATCCGAGGTTGCGGATGCGTCCGGCTTCGCGCTCTTTCAGCAGGAAGTCCAGCATGCCATTGTCCAGATAGCGGGAGCGGAGGGCTTCCATGCCGCCCATGCCGATGCCGTGCAGCAAGAGGTAGTCGATGTAGTCCACTTGCAGGTCGCGGAAGGAGCGGTGATACATGGCAAGGGACTCTTCGCGGCTGTGCGTGCTGGGACTGAAGTTGGACAGCTTTGTGGCAAGGAAGAATTTCTCCCGTGGGTGGCGTTTCAAGGCAATGCCCGTGGCGCGCTCCGACAGACCTTGCACCTGTCTCTTATAC
>ENA-OZTQ01000367-OZTQ01000367.1-human-gut-metagenome-genome-assembly--contig:-NODE-367-length-8317-cov-8.212297_pt1 | contig 8317 bp, 6 predicted proteins | sample MGYA00244231_ERZ653992 | MGnify/ENA primary metagenome ERZ653992 (study PRJEB26926, sample SAMN06164456) | human gut metagenome | biome: ENVO:00009003; feature: ENVO:2100002; material: ENVO:00002003... | reverse complement strand
GCTGATGTGCCTGATGATCGGCTGGGAGATCGGCCCCGAGTTCGTCAAGGAAGAGGCGGAGCAGTCCGGTCATGCCATGGGCAGCTACGGCTTCTTCAAGGTCTGCGTCAAGTTCATCACCCCGCTGTGCATGATCCTCATCCTGTACGGCCAGATCAAGGAGTTCTTCTTCTAAGTAAATGCAGAACGCCGGAGCATTGCTCCGGCGTTCTTTCTGCCATAAAAAGGCCGGGCGCTTTCAGCGCCCGGCCTTTTGTTTACTTAAGCGTAATGCTGTTTTGCAGTACGGCAACGCTGTACAGCAGCAGTACGTCCGCCCCCTCCGGGAATTCCGTCACCCGCGAAAGCGCGTCGGTGGCCATATACCGGATATCGACCACATAGACGGTGCGGTAGCCGCCCGCCAGCAGGGGGATCAGGCTGCTGCCGAAGGAGTCGCGCACCACCACCAGCGTCCGGTCGTTGTCCGCCGCCGGGTTTTCGATCCGCAGCAGCGCCTTCGGCCCACCCAGAAACAGGTCGTAGGGAGCCTTCTCCGCTGCCGTCAGATCATACACGCCGCCGGTGCTGTCCGTCTCATAGTCGTACACCGTGCAGCCATCCAGCAGGGGAGAGGTGATATAGGACAGGACGTCCGCCGTCAGCGTCTCCGCCGTCTTGCCCCAGTAGCTGCCGTGAAATTCGCCCGCCAGCGCGCACAGCGTCTCCTCCGTCGTGTCCGGCACAGATGCACCCATGGCCTCCGATATGGTCTGCGCCACGGCGGAAAGACGCTCCTGCCGCCAGTGGGGATCGGTACGGTAATAGTCCTCCAGCGCCAGCAGCGGCGCGATGTCGATGATCTCCACCGGCAGCCGCTGCGCCAGATAGTCCGCCGTCTCCTGGGCCCCGGCGGGCGTGTAGCCCTCCGGCGTCTCCATAAAAGCGGCCTTATCTGGGATCACGCTCATATATACGTGTTCCGACCCGGGGAAATATGCCTCCAACAGGTGAGAAAACCGTTTTACGGCGAAGTCCAGTGATTTCTCGCTCCACGGTGCGTCGGTGGCGGCGGCATAGCCACGGTACACATATACCTCCGGCAGCGTATCCTCCTGCGCCCGCCGGGTGGGAATGGCGGCAGCAGCTATGACCGTAGCCGCTGCCGCCAGCAGAAATACGCCTCGCTCTATCCAGCGCTTCACAGGATGGCCTCGTCGTAGACGGGCTGCACGCCGAAGATGCCGTTCAGGTGGGACATAAAGGTGTTCACAAGATCCTCGGCACCGAACACGGACACCACATACTCGCCCACCACGGCCACGGCAACCTTATCGGGGAAGCCGCACATCCACTGCCGCTGCTGGATGTTGTCCCGCAGGGCGGTGGCCAGCGCATCGGCATCATCGGTGCAGTGGTACGCCGCGGCGGTAAAGGTGTTCTGGTTCATCATATGGACCAGCGACGCGGCCTGATCCACCTTGGCCGTCTCCGGCAGGCCGAGGGCGCTGTCCACAGCGGCGCGGTCGGTCAGGTCATAGACGCCGGGGGCGTCCTCCTTGCTGTTCGCCTCGGAGTAGTCGCCGCCGGCGGCGGGGAACTTCTCATCATCGGTGTAGGTGCTCCACACCTTCTCCAGCAGGTCAAGGGCGCTGGCAGGCGCGGCGGACTGGTCGCCCTTGCTGTCGTTCTTCGTGCCGCAGGCGGCGAGACTCAGGGTCAGCACGGCGGCGAGCACAAGGGAAATGATTTTTTTCATCGTGTAGTTTCCTCCTGAAATAGGTTTCTGTCCATTGAGACGGAGCGCGGTGCGATTTGGTTCCATGAAAATTCTGCCGCTTTTACAGCCAGCTCTGGTCAAAGCCGTAGGGCAGCAGCTCCTTCAGCGCGAAGCGCTTGCTCTCGCCCTTTCCGTTCAGGCAGATCACCGTCAGGTCGGGTGCGAACTCCATCATCACCTGCCGGCAGGTGCCGCAGGGCACGCAGTAATCCTCGCTGCGCCCGGCGATCACGATGGTGTCGAAGTCCCTGTGCCCCTCACTGACCGCCTTGACCATGGCCGTCCGTTCGGCGCATATCGTGGCGCCGTAGGCGGCGTTCTCCACGTTGCAGCCGGTGAATACTGTGCCGTCCTTGCACAGCAGCGCCGCGCCCACCGGGAAGTGGGAATAGGGTACATAGGAACGCTCCAGCATGGCCACCGCCATATCACAAAGCTGTTTTTCCGTCATGGTGCATCCTCCTTTGATCTTTTCCGGTTTCTTCCTCGTTTATACCTCAGCTCAGCTCGGCCTTACCGGTGTAGAGCTGATAATACTTGCCCTTCTGCGCCAACAGCTCCTGATGGTCGCCGCGCTCAATGATGCGTCCGTGCTCCAGCACCAGAATGGCCTGGCTGTTCCGCACGGTGGACAGCCGGTGCGCGATAACGAACACCGTCCGGCCCTCCATCAGCGAGTCCATGCCCTGTTCGATCAGGTTTTCCGTCCGCGTGTCGATGGAGCTGGTGGCCTCGTCCAGGATCAGTACCGGCGGGTCGGACACCGCCGCCCGCGCGATGGCCAGCAGCTGGCGCTCGCCCTGGCTCAGGCTGCCGCCGTCCCCGGTGATGACCGTGTCATACCCCTGGGGCAGGTGCCGGATAAAGCTGTCGGCGTTGGCCAGCTTTGCCGCGGCCCGTACCTCCTCGTCCGTGGCGTCCAGCCGTCCGTAGCGGATGTTGTCGGCGATGGTGCCGGTGAACAGATGGGTGTCCTGCAATACCATGCCCAGCGAACGGCGCAGAGAGTCCTTCTGGATGTCCTTCACGTCGATGCCGTCATAGGTGATGGTGCCCTCCTGCACATCGTAGAACCGGTTGATGAGGTTGGTGATGGTGGTCTTGCCCGCGCCGGTGGAGCCCACAAAGGCGATCTTCTGCCCCGGCTTGGCAAACAGGGACACGTCGTTCAGTACCGTCTTTTCTCCGTCGTAGGAGAAGGTCACATGGTCGAAGCGCACGTCGCCCTTCAGCTCCACCAGCGTGCCGTCGGCCTTTTTCCACGCCCAGCAGCCGGTGCGGCGGTCCGTCTCGGTCAGCGCATCGCCGTGCTTTTCCACCCGGACGATGACGGTCTTGCCCTCATCCACCTCCGGCTCGGCCTCCATCACGGCGAAGATGCGCTCCGCGCCGGCCACGGCCGCCAGCAGCACGTTCACCTGCTGGCTGATCTGCGAGATGGGCTGGCTCACCTGCTTCACATACAGCAGGTACGCGCCCAGCGAACCCACGTCGAACATCCCGCCGATGGCCAGCAGCCCGCCCACGCAGCAGGTGACGGCGTAGTCGATGCGGGACAGGTTAGCCATGGCCGGCATCATGGCGCCGGAGTAGGTCTGGGCCGCCGTGGCGGCGTCCCGATAGCTGTCGTTCAGCCCGGAGAACTGCGCGATGGCCTTGCTCTCGTGGTTGAACACCTTGATGACCTTCTGGCCCTCCACCATCTCCTCGATATAGCCGTTCATGGCGCCCAGCGCCTGCTGCTGTGCCTGAAAGCTCACGCGGCTTCTGCCGCCCACGCCCTTGACCACCAGCAGCATCAGCACCAGAAAGGCAAAGGTGATCAGCGTCAGCACCCAGTTCATATACAGCATCATAACAACAATGCCGATAAACGTCAAGGCGCAGGACACCACACTGGCGAAGCTGGAGTTGATCATCTCCGACACGGTGTCCATGTCGTTGGTAAAGCGGCTCATCAGGTCGCCGGACTGGTGGGTGTCGAAGTACCGCAGGGGCAGGTCCTGCAATTTGTCGAACAGATCCTGCCGCATCTGGGCCACCGTCCGCTGGGAGATATGCACCATGATGCGGGCGTAGGCATAGGAGCACAGGCCCGACAGCAGGAACAGTCCCAGCAGCAGCGCCAGCATTTTCAGCAGGCCGGCGAAGTCGCCTACCAGAATATAGTCGTTGATAATAGGCTTGAGCAGATAGCTGCTCATCACCGAGCCCACGGAGCTGATCACCAGGCAGACGAACACCACCGCCAGCGCGCCCTTATAGCGCCCGATATAGCGCAGCAGCTTGCTCACCGTGCCCCGGAAGTCCTTGGGCCGCTGGAAGCCGTGTCCCTGGGGCCCGTGGCCGCGCGGTCCGCCGCGTTTTTGTTCAGCCATCGATGCTCACCCCTTCCTGCTGGGAGCGATAGACCTCCCGATAAATGTCGCTCTGCGCCATCAGCTCCTCATGGGTGCCTATGGCGGAGATGTGCCCATCGTCCATCACCAGTATCAGGTCGGCGTCCATAACGGATGTGATCCGCTGGGCGATGATGAGCTTTGTGGTGCCGGGCAGCGCCGTTTTCAGCGCGCCTCGGATCTTCGCGTCCGTGGCGGTGTCCACCGCGCTGGTGGAGTCGTCCAGGATCAGTATCTTCGGCTTCCGCAGCACCGCTCGGGCGATGCACAGCCGCTGCTTCTGCCCGCCGGAGACGTTGGTGCCGCCCTGTTCGATATAGGTGTCGTATCCGTCCGGCATCTTCTCAATAAACTCGTCGGCGCAGGCCAGACGGCAGGCCGCCTCGATCTCCTGATCGCTGGCGTTCTCGTCGCCCCAGCGCAGGTTCTCCCGGATGGTGCCGGAGAACAGCGTGTTCTTCTGCAGCACCATGGCGCAGCCATCCCGCAGCGCCTCCATGGTGTAGTTCTTCACATTGTGGCCGCCCACATACACCGCGCCGCCGTTCACGTCGTACAGCCGGGGGATCATGCTCACCAGCGTGGTCTTGGCGCTGCCGGTGCCGCCTAAAATGCCCACCGTGGCCCCGCTGGGTACGGTAAAGCTCACGTCCTCCAGATTCCAGGCCTCCGCCGTGTCGTGGTACTTGAAATACACATGGTCGAAGCGGATGGAGCCGTCCTCTACCTTCAGCGCCGGGTCGGCCTGCTCGTCGGTGATGCGGGGTTTCTCCTCCAGCACCTCGGCGATACGCTTGCCGCAGGCGATGGCCCGGGTCAGCATCATCAGTACCACGGATACCATCATCAGCGACATCAGTATCTCACTCATATAGGTAAAGAACGCGATCAGATCGCCGGAGAGCAGCGTGCCCTCCCACACGTAGTGGCCGCCGATCCACATGACCGCCGTGATGGTGCCGCCCATCAGGATCATCATCACCGGCATGAACAGCACCACAAAGCCGAAGGCGCGCTCGGCCATGCTTCGCAGCTTCTCACTGCGCTGGGTGAACTTCTCCTTTTCCTGCGCCTCACGCACAAAGGATTTCACCACGCGGATGGCGTTCAGGTCCTCCTGAACCACCAGGTTCAGCTGGTCCGTGGCCCCCTGCAAAGAGGTGAAGAACGGCCCTACCCGCTTGATGACGATGACCACCGCGATGACCAGCAGGGGAATGACCACCAGGAAGACCTGGCTCAGCCTTGTGCTGATGATCAGGGCCATCACCAGTGCCGTCACCAGCATGGTGGGGGCGCGGACCAGCATACGCATTCCCATGAATGTGGTCATCTGTACCGAGGCCACGTCGTTGGTCAGCCGCGTCACCAGACTGGCGGTGGAGAAACGCTCGATGTTAGCGAAGGAGAAGCGCTGTACCTGCTCGTACTCCGCCTTCCGCAGCGCCGCGCCGAAGCCCATGGACGCCTTGGCGGCCAGTGCCGCCGCGCCCACGCCGCAGCCCAGCGCCAGCAGCGCCATAATGACCATTTTCAGCCCCGCCATCAGGATATAGCCTCTGTCTCCGTTGGCGATGCCGATATCCACGATGTCGCTCATCACCTGGGGCAGCGTCAGCTCCAGCACCGCCTCTCCGGCGGAGCAGGCGATGGCAAACAGCATCAGCAGGCGGTAGCCCTTGGTATAGGGCGCCAATTTTTTTATCATGCTTCCTCCTCCTCGTCGGTCAGGTTCCGTCCCGCCCGCAGCAGGAACGCGGTGAACTGCGCCTTTTCCTCCTGCGTGAAGCCGCGCTCCAGCCGTTCATTCACCTGGTGCAGCACGGTCTGGAAATCGTCATGGAACCGCTGGCCCTCCTCTGTCAGTGCCAGAATGCGGCACCGTCCGTCCGTGGCGCTGACGGTGCGGTATACCAGCCCCTTCTCCTCCAGCCGGTCCACGATGCCGTTCACCGTGCTGGGCTTGATCATCAGATGGCGCTCCAGCGTTTTCTGGTTCACGCTGTCCTCCGCGTCGTGCAGGAACATCAGCGTCCGGCACTGCATGGGCGATACGTCGTAGCGCTTCAGCATCCGCCCCATCAGCTTATGCAACTGGTGATCGCAGTAGCCGAACAGCGCGCCGAAGTGCGCCGAGTGCTCGTCAAAGCAGAATTTCATGGCGGTCCTCCTTCTTTGCTTTTGAATTTTTAGCATACAAACTATTAGTATGCTAAATGGTAGCACCAATATTTTTTGTTGTCAATAGGGAAGAGGGGCGGCTCTGTAAACGATCTGTGAACGGCGGGCGCGCTTTGTGAATGATTTGTTAATTCTTTATCAAGCCTGTTGACTTCCGCCCCGGATGCGTGTATGATACGCTCATCCGAAAGGATACCCACCCATTGTATTTCTCTCTCCTTTTACCGAAAAAAAGGCGGCGCTGAAGCGCCGCCTTTTTTCGTCTCTGCCCTTGTCAACAGAGGGTATAATAAAAGCAAAAGCGAAATAGGCGGCAAAAAACAGTTGCCATCGCGGAAGAATTGTAGTAGAATATATCTCACGAACTTGTCCTCCGCCGTGAGCTGCGGGGCCGGTCTCGCGCAATGGATACCCACGAATCATGTCAGGCGGGGAACCGAGCAGCATTAAGAGGGATCATCCATGTGCCGCGAGGGTGCCGGCCCTGTGGCTCACGGCGGAGGACTCGTTTATTTTGTTTGTCGGCAGGGAGGTGTGCCCATGTACCAGGCGCTGTACCGCAAATACCGGCCCAAGACCTTTTCCGAGGTAGTGGGCCAGCAGCACATCACCGATACGCTCCAGCGCCAGGTGGCCGACGGTCAGGTGGGCCACGCCTACCTGTTCACCGGTACCCGCGGCACCGGCAAGACCACCTGCGCCCGTATTCTGGCCAAGGCCGTCAACTGTCAGCACCCCATTGACGGCGCGCCCTGCAACCAGTGCGCCGCCTGCCGCGGCATTGACGACGGCTCGCTGCTGGATGTGACGGAGCTGGACGCCGCCTCCAACGGCAGCGTCAACGATGCCCGCAGTCTGCGGGAGGAGGCCGTCTACCCGCCGGCGGTGCTGCAAAAGCGCGTCTACATCATCGACGAGGTGCATATGCTCTCCCGCGACGCCTTCAACGCCCTGCTGAAGATCATGGAGGAGCCGCCCGCCCACCTGCTGTTTATCCTAGCCACCACCGAGATCCAGAAGGTCCCGGCTACCATACTCTCCCGCTGCCAGCGGTTCAACTTCAAGCGCATCCTGCCCCACGATATGGAGCAGCAGCTGCTGAAGGTGGCGAAGGCCGAAGCCATCGACCTGACCCCGGACGGGGCGGACCTGCTGGCCCGCATGGCCAACGGTGCCCTGCGCGACGCGCTCAGCCTGCTGGACCAGTGCCGTGCCGCCGGCGCGGTCGTGGACGGCCGCAGCGTGCTGGACACGCTGGGACTGGCCGGCAGTACCCAGACGGTGCAGCTCATGCGCCTGCTCCTGGCGCGTCAGGGGGGCGACGCTTTGGCGCTGCTGGACCAGCTGTACCGGGGCGGTAAGGATGTGGGCGCGCTGCTGGGCGAGCTCAGCAATCTCTGCCGGGACATGACCGTTCTGGCCGCCGCGCCGGAGGGCGGCGCCGCCCTGCTGGGCGGCCTGTATGACCGCAAGACCCTCTCTGAACTGACGGCGGAGGTCCCCATGCGCCGCCTGCTCTATATGACCGATACCATCCAGCGCACCGCCGCGGCCCTGCCCCGGAGCATCCGCCAGCGGACGGATGCCGAGCTATGTCTGCTGCGTCTGTGCGACGAGAGCCTTTCCAACGATACGGAGGCTCTGGCGGACCGCGTCTCCGCCCTGGAGGACGCCTTGAAGAAGGGCGTCGTCCCGGCGGAAAGACCCGCCGCCCGTCCGGCGGCTGCGCCGACTCCGCCGCCCCGGCGTGAAGTGTCTCCGATCCCGCAGGAGACATCTCCCGCACCGGTACCCACGCCGGCCCCCACGGCCCCTGCACCTCCGGCCCCTGCGCCGGAGAGCGCCCCGGCGGCGCCCGCCGCCGGCGGTGACAGTCAGGTCTGGGCCACGCTTATCGAGCACTACAAGGGGCCCCTGACCATCCCCGACCGGGTGTGGCTGAACCAGGCGACAGGTACGCTGGAGGGGGATGTGCTCA
>ENA-OZTQ01000359-OZTQ01000359.1-human-gut-metagenome-genome-assembly--contig:-NODE-359-length-8508-cov-6.349817_pt1 | contig 8508 bp, 3 predicted proteins | sample MGYA00244231_ERZ653992 | MGnify/ENA primary metagenome ERZ653992 (study PRJEB26926, sample SAMN06164456) | human gut metagenome | biome: ENVO:00009003; feature: ENVO:2100002; material: ENVO:00002003... | reverse complement strand
CAGGAGTCTCGTGGGCTCGGAGATGTGTATAAGAGACAGTTTTTACCGTACCAGCATTTATAATTTAATATGAACACATCAAAATTTTGCATATTAGATACAAAAAATCGGCTGTCGTTTTTATTCGACAGCCGATTGATTGTTTATATTTACTTTTTCATCTGCTCGCGCAGGTGGTTTGAAAGCAGAGCGAGCGACGACGCCATATTCTCGTTTTGGACGAGTATGCCGTCCGGGACGACGAGATGAACCGGAGCAAAGTTCCAGATAGCGCGGATGCCGCTTTCAACAAGCAGGTCGCATATCTCCTGCGCGCTCGATGCAGGGACAGTGATGATGCCTATATGCACATTCACCTTGCGGCAGAAGCTGCCGAGCTGGGCTATCGGGAAGACCGTCTTGCCCTGGAATTCGGTCGGCTCTTCGCACAGGTCGAACGCGGCGATTATGTTGAGCCCGTAAGCCTTGAAACCGCTGTAGTTGAGCAGCGCCTTGCCGAGGCTGCCCGCGCCGACTATCACGGCATTATCTATATCATTATAGCCAAGGAAGGCTTCAAGCTCCGCGATAAGATCCTTGACATTGTAGCCGACCTTCGGTTTGCCGGACGAGCTGACGCTCGCGAGATCCTTGCGCACCTGAACATCATTGAGCTGAAGCGCTTCGGCGATAGTTGTAGCGGATATATTTTTCGGTGCATCCTCCGGAAGCCCCTGGATATAGCTCAGGTACATCGGCAGTCTCTGAAGAGTGTGTTTCGAGATATTCGGAGTCATAAAAATTTCACCAACCTGAAAATTATACTTGTACTGCAACTATTGTATCATATTTTTTCAGATAGTTCAAGTAAACTTCGGGGCAAAAAAATCGGGGGAGCCGTCCGAGGGCGACTCCCCTTCTCACCTGCCTTTTGAGCAGGATTTCAGTTTTTGTTCACAGCCTTAGACCGTGAAAGCAAAGTCGGTGGTATCCCAGACCTGCTTGCCGTTGTCGATGTACTTCGCGGTTGCGGTGTAATCGCCTTCGGTGAGCTTAACATTGATGGTCCAGATCTCGCCGTCGCCGTTAGAAGCGATGGAGACATTGGCATCATCTCTGTTGAAGGTTCTGGTAGCACCCGAAGCGTAGGTTATCTTGACCTTCTTGGCAGTGCCGTTGACGGTGACTGCGACAGAATCAGCAGAGGTATTGACCTCGGTAACGCTGACAGCCGTTGCCGGCTTAGCGCTGATAACTACGTTGACTGCAAGGCCTTCGCTCCATGTATTTCTTCCATACTTCGCTCTGACAACATAGTTGCCTGCGGGAAGGTTGAAGTTAACAGTCCAGATCTCATAAGCGAGGTTGGTGCTGTTTGCATAGACCTCATTGCCCTGTGCGTCATAAGACTTGATGGAGACTCTCGGATCAAGTCTTGTAAGGGTGGTGGTTCCGCCGTTTGCATAGACGAACTGGATCTTACCAGCCTTATCGGTGACCTTAACGCGATAGTCCTGCTTGCCGCCGTAGTTCGGGGTGTCGTAGGTAACTTCGGTAACGTCGCCGATCTTAGGCTCGGGCTTCTGATCGAACGAGACTGTGAAGCCATAGCCATCGTTCTCCCAGTATTCCTTCGCCATCTTCGCATAAGCAGTGAACTTGCCTTCTGCGAGGTTAGCATTGATGAGCCAGATTTCGCCGTCCTCAGTCTTCTCTATCTTCAAGATACCGAGCGCATTGGCATCGCTTGTCATGGAGGTGTTTCTGTCAAACGTGCGGGTATTGCCGTTTGCGTCAACTATCTTGATCTTCAGAGGCTCGCCCTTGACCTTGACTGCATACTGATGCATGCCGCCGTAGTTCGGGGTCTCCGGAGTGACGGAGATGATGGAGGAGTTGCTGGCAACAAGGATAGCGTCAAATCTGACATCCTCGGTGCCCATGGTTCCGACTGCGGGATCCCAACCGTTGAAGTTGTAACCGTCGACAGACGGATCCTTAGGAGCTATGATCTGCTCGCCGACCTTCGCGGTAACAGCCTTATAGAGCTGGCCGTTGACATAGAAGTTAGCGGTGTAGGTCATGAGCTCGAGAGCTTTGACTGCGTCGTTGATAGCAGCAGTTGCTGCATCAACATCAGCCTGCTCGGAATACTTCTTATTGGCAACGTCTATGGCAAGAGCTGCATCGAGAGCCGCTCTGGACTCTGCTGTGTAGGTCTTGTCATAGTCCGCCTCAGCCTTCTTCGCCTGAGCGGCCTTGACTGCTGCATCATATGCAGTGTAGTCAGCGCCTTCCTCGGTCCACTGGGAAACGAGGGTCAGGTCGGATGCGGGCATGGTGGCAGGAACTTCGACGTTCCAACCTGCGAAGGTGTAGTGATCCTTGGTGGGCTCTGCGATGTTGAGTTCAGCACCGTAGTAAACCATGGACTCTGCACCGTCAACCGTAAGCTTATACTGGTTACGGCTGTAGTAAACCTTGAGAACAAGGCTGCCGTCAGCTGCGACTGTGCCGGAGAGGACGCTGTCAGAGGCGACCGTGAAGCCCTCACGAGCCTCGGGATCGACGGAGACGGCCGCGCCGGTAGTGGCAGGAACGACCTTGACATCAGCTGCGCCGTAAGCGCCGTTGACATCCATGACGTAAGTCTCAACCTTGTAGGAGACTTCGCCGGCGGAGAACTGAGCGTTGAAGGAAACATCCTCGGTGCCCATGACTCCGACTTCCTTATCCCAACCGGTGAAGACGAAGCCTTCCTTGGTGGGATTCTCGGGAGCGATGATCTGCTCGCCGACCTTCGTGGGAACGACTCTGTACTCTTCGCCGTCAACATAGAATGTTGCGTTGTAGGTCATCTTCTCAAGACCCTTAACAGCAGCGTTGATAGCTGCGGTCTGAGCGTCGACAACACCCTGCTCGCTGAGCTTCTTGCCGGAGACGTCAACTGCAAGAGCGGCGTCAAGAGCTTTTCTGGAAGCCTCAGTGTAGGTCTTGTCGTAGTTGGCCTCTGCCTTCTTAGCGTTGGCAGCTGCAACAGCTATGTCATAATCGGTGTAGTCTGCGGGATTCTCGTTCCACTTAGCCGTAAGAGTGATGTTCTGTGCGGGCATGGTGGAGGGAACCTCTTCCTCCCAACCCTGGAAAGCATAGCCAGCCTTCTCGGGAGTACGGGCGGAAACAGTAGCGCCATAATAATATGTATCGGGTTCGAGATCCGTGTTAGCATAAGTTATGGTGTACTGGTTACGTGAATAGTAAATGCTGAGGACGAGAGAACCGTCAGCGGCGATAGTGCCGGTAAGGGTGCTCTTTGCCGAATCGAGCGAGAAGCCTTCAGCGGCGACTGCATCGGCAGTGATATCGGCTGTAGAATTGGTCTCGCCTGCGCCCTGATAGGTGCTGTCGGGAGTTGCCGGATAGTTGCCGGTGGTGTCCATATTATAAACATTCACGGTGTACTTTGTATCCGTGTTGTTTGCGAACTGAGCTTCGAATGTAGCGTCAGCGTCAAACGTTGCGGGTACGTTGCCCCAACCGACGAAGTGCATGCCGACAGGTGCGGCAGGAGCTTCGATGGAGCTAAGATCAACGGGATCGCCCTGGTTGCCGGTAAGAACCGCGTGAGTCTCGCCATTCACGGTGAAGGTGAAGGTGACGGTGACAACGGGGTTAGCAATAAGGCGCTTCCAGTTGTAGATAAGGTTGTTCATAGCTTCTCTGACCTGCGTGCGCATGGTCGTAGAGGCGTTGAACGAGGTCGAAACCTTCTGAGCATAAGCAAATGACTTTGCATATGCTTCCCATCTGTCCGCGTCATACTTGGAAGCATCGGCGGAATCGATGGTGCACATTCTGATAGCCGCGTCGAGGTGCGTCTTAACAGCATCAAGCTTTATGAGCCTGGGACCCCAAAGCGCAACCTGCTGCTCAGCATAAGCAACATCGATAGCGGAGATAGTGGGCATCTGCCAGGTGGCAAGCGCGGTCTCCCACGCTGCGTGGTCGGTCTGCCACTGTGCATATGCCTTATCATACTTCTGCTTCTCGATCAGAGTGGCGTCATCGCCGGGCTTCTCGGGAGCAACGGGCTCCTTGGGAGCTATGGTCGAGTTGTAGAGGTTGAGAGCGCGGTTTCTGGCTTCCTTCCAGCCGTTCCAGGTGACTGAATTGAAATCGTCATAACCGAAATAGTTATAACCGTCATCCCAATAAACGGCGCCCTCTGCGTTGTCCTTGCCCTGGACTGCCTCAACGGCGGTCTTGAGCGAGTCAACAGAAGCGGAAACCAAATGCGTCTCCAAAGTTTCAACTGCAGAGGCAAGTGCCTTCTGTCTAGCTTCAAATCCTGCAAGGAATTCGCTATTGGTGTAGAGCGCAATCGTACCGGGAAGAAGCGTATATATAGCCGCATTGTTAAGGGCGGTTATATATGCGTCCCAAGCTGCATCCGCGCTGCTGTCATAATCTGTTCTTGCGCGATTCTTGCCAGCTTCTATATTGTAGAGCTCAGGAAGTCCGTAATCGTTATAACAGATAATGCGGGTAGCACCATTGTAATGGTCGGTTTTGTTACCCTTCTTTGCCGTAGCAGCCCAATTGATCGTAGTGTCAAAGCCAACTTCAAACTTTGCAATAGAAGCTGTCTCCTCCCAAAGATCAATGCTGTCATAGGCATTTGAACCTGAAATAGCATTTCCGCCATCCATTGACGCCGAGGAGGTCGCACTCTTAAGGTTGGAACTAAGGCCACCGAGATTAGCCGATGCATTAGATCCTGTATGTGCGCCCTTGCCCTTCGGCACCTTGAAAGTAACACTCTGCGCACATATCGTCTTCAGCGGGTTGGTGTTGTTCTGATTAAACAGCAGAAGTTTGGGCGGGCAATCATTAACAGACGCACTTGTCTTGTTTGAGCCCGTATTAATTCCGCTGGTATTGTTATCAACATCAGCACCATCAAGCCTGTAAGAATAGAATCTGCAAACCGAAGCATCGTTTGTCAGCTTATTTCCCGCCTCATCGAGGGCAAAATAATATACAGTAAAGACAACAAGCGTATTATTACTGTCGATTCCGCTTATCTTCACCGACCTATTATCGCCGCCATTGAGTTCCTCATTGGCAGTAAGACCGGATACCGAAAGATCCTTTTGTTTGCTGCCGTCATAGTTATAAGCAACAGCGCTCCAACTATCGATTGTATAACGGGGAAGCTTGTCCTGAGTGAAGTTATTGTTCTTATCAGTATAACCTCTGTTAATGCCCTGACTTCCGTTATAAACCGTGAGATCAAGTTCGCTGCTGTTCTTGATTCTCTTTGAACCGGCGATCTCCATTTCCTTGAACTTTGCCTTATCAGTCAGCTTCATGACCTGAGCCACGATGTTGACGATAGGCGGAACAAGCTTGTCCTTGTTGGAATTCAAAGATCCGAGAAGGTTCTCGACTATCGAGCCGAGCTCAGAGTTCGAAACGATCTCATTGAGCGAGCCGTAAGTCTTGGTTATCGTTCCCGGAAGAACTGCGTTGAGGATATCGGTGACGAGTCTCACGATGCTCTGCTTGAGAGTCTGAGTGGCGAATGCGCCGGACTCATTCTTAACAAACAGGTCAGAGATGCAGGTCAGATCCTGATCAACGAGCAGTCCGTTGAGGATAGAATAAACAATATCCTTGAGGATAGTCTCGCTTCCGCTGTTGGCAAACTTTGCGGGAAGAACAGATTTGTCTAACAGCTTGAAGAAGATATCATCAAGTGCTTTCCATCCGTCAGAGGTATCAATCGTGGTGCTGGGAAGAAGACCTGTGTAATACTGCGGGTCAGCGGCAAGCCACTGAACGGCAGTAGTCAGCATCTTATCCATACCGTCGCCGTAGTTGAGCGCCTTCTTCAGATCACCTGCGTTGAGGTCGATACCGGGATTGACGTTGTAGGCGACGAAATCCGCAAGCATGTCAAGGATACCCTGAACAGTCTTGGGATAACCGCTGTAATCTCTTTCGGGAAGGAACTGAGCCATGAGCTGCTTAACAGCCTCCCATGCAACGCCTATAACAGTCGTGACATCCTCGGGGATGTACATATAGCCGACTGATGCGTTGATGATCGAGCGCGCAAGATAAGCGATAAGCTCTTCCTTGCTCATTGCGTCGATCTCTTCGGCTGTTGCGATGTGCTTCTGCCAATCCGGGAAGAAGTAATCGCCGGTCTCTTTGAGAATGTATCTCGCAACTGCGACAACATTATCGGTGAGCTTTGAATTGTCACCCGAGACCCAACCGTTGTAGTTCTTCAGAAGTCCGTTAACAATGCCGCCGGCAATGTTATTGAGCTCAGCAACAAGAGTGCTGCCCGCGGGGACGGTATAGGCCGAAACCCTGAAGTCCCTGTTGAACAGACCCGCAAGAGTACCTGTGGTATCCTTGTCGATCTCCTGACCGAGCCACTTCATTGTCTGGTCATTGAGCATCGGAACAGCTATATCGTTATAAGCTGTCTGAAGAAGATCCTCGATGAAGTCATATGTAGACTTTGTCGAGTTGAGGTCAACGAGATTTTTGACGCTGTCAGGAATCTCTTTAACGCCTGCAAGAGCGTTCTGAATGATGACCTGAAGCATGCTGTCGATGTTATTGGAGCTGTTGTATTCCGTATTCGGATATGCAAGACCCCAAATCATCTCTCTGAGCATAACTTCGACATTCAGATCGACCTTTACGAACGAGTTGGCAACGCCGAGAGAGACACCGCCGTCTCGCTTGTACTTACCGACACCGCCGACGACAACCTTCTTGACGATTCCCTTGTTGTCCGCAAGGAACTGAAGGAGCGCCTTGATGACTGCGACATCAGTGGTATTGCTTCTGCGCGGGTTCTTGATTGCATCGACATTGACGCTGTTCAGATCGCCGGCCATCCAAAGGATGATCTTGTTGCCGTTGATCAGCTTATAGACGCTCGAAAGAGCATTGTCTATAGACGTCGCATCAAGCTTACCGAGAATCGAAAGATCCATCGTGATGTTCTCTTTGGCAAGCGCCTTGTCAGCGTAGTCAAGAAGCGCAGACGCATACTGCTCTGTGGTCAGAACCGCAGTGTCAGTAAAGTCGTACTTTGTCAGCGCGTCATCCTTATAAGCCTGGTACGCACTCGCGCCGGCGGTAGCCGATGAGAGTATGAGCAGTGAAGCAAGGATGATTGCTAACAAGCGTTTCATTTTCTTCAAATTTACACCTCCATTTTAAAAATTTCACCATATATCAGAGCATTCCGTCTCCCGCAAATTGACGGAACACATTGGCGACAAAGTCATTTTGCTCTGTTCGGGCAATACAAAGCAAGAGGGTATGATTATCCCCCATGTAAAGAATAACCCCTCGTTCGGCACTTTGTCAATAAGTTTAAAATTTTTTAATCATTTTTGTGCGTTTTGTACAATGAAAGTTCAATTTTTTATTGTATGCTAACAATACAGATTTAACAAATATGTTGAAAAATGTCATCTTTGTTCTATATTTCCATTAAAATTAACGCTTTTATGATTTTGGAGAATTAATTTTAATTTTTTGCGGGTAAAAATTGCACAAAAAATCATGAGTTCTGAGAATAATAACGTCTATTTATCATATTAATATTTGTTATGGAAATAAGTAGGGCTTTTATTTGCTGATAATTAATAAAAACACGGCTTTTAAGGCTATATTTGTTTTACATAACCGCTATATAAAAAGGCTTATATATATAATGTATAGTAACATGGCATCGCGGCAGTGATTTATCGGGGTAAAAAGCAACACAGATAAGCAGAAAAACCGGCTCCGTCACCCCTATACAGACTTCAAAAGCAGGCGAACGAAGTTCGCCGCTACGGTCAGTAGAACAAATCTTGCGAAAACTTCGTGCCGCCGTCGGCGGCAACGGTGCGTCGAGTCGCCGCACCCTACAAGGTACAGGGTAATAAATTTAGTGCGAATTTCGTGAAATAAGCTCTCAGTCTCGGCTTCGTCAATCAGGTTTCCCTGCACGAAAGCCTGACAAGCCTATTAATAACACAAAAACCAGCCGTAAAGCGATTATACTTTACAGCCGGTTTTCGCGTTTTTTCACTTTTTCTCCCTGCACGCGGCTATTATGCTCAGCGCCGAGCAGGCGGCTGTCGCTATCGCCGCGGCGGCGATGAGCTTTTTGATTATATCGAGCCAGCGCATCGAGGTCAGCGCGCAGCTGACGAGCTTCAGGCTCTTTGAAACACTCTGCACAGTATCCATTGCTATCCCCTTTCAGTTTGTCAGCAGGACCGCGTGAGCTATCGACGGCACTGTTTCGCCCTGGAGCGGCGAGACCGCCGAGAGCAGTGCGCCCGTTCCGACGAAGAGTACTTTGTTCAGCCTGCCCGAGCGCATCTCGCTGACGATATGCGAGCAGACCACCGCCGCGCTGCACCCGCAGCCCGAGCCGCCGGAGTTCACATCCTGCTCGTTGAGCTGATAGAGCATCAGTCCGCAGTCGTTGTGGCGGGTCGTGAT
>ENA-OZTQ01000337-OZTQ01000337.1-human-gut-metagenome-genome-assembly--contig:-NODE-337-length-8702-cov-21.745577_pt1 | contig 8702 bp, 9 predicted proteins | sample MGYA00244231_ERZ653992 | MGnify/ENA primary metagenome ERZ653992 (study PRJEB26926, sample SAMN06164456) | human gut metagenome | biome: ENVO:00009003; feature: ENVO:2100002; material: ENVO:00002003... | reverse complement strand
GAGATGCTCAGGAGTCTCGTGGGCTCGGAGATGTGTATAAGAGACAGATATAGGTGTTGGTTCTGCTTCAATCCATTCCTTTTGTTTGGCGGTACGGATATACCGCTGACACGCTCCACCTCGGCTCTGCTGTATGTGACATAATTTTCTTGGTACATATTCATTGCGTCCAGTACATCACGCTTGGTAAAGTGGTTGTGTTCATCATCACTGATATTGTCAAACATCGGTAACAGCTCCAGAGCGTCCGTCAATACCTCATCTTCTGGAATATCGCACTTGATACCATAGGACGCAAGCACCGACAGACACCAGTATCTATGCCCTACGGACACCTCTCCGCTCTGTATCTTCCTAAGCCACCAGTCATACAAATCCCTCTTGATATGCCACCTGCCCTTTTTCTCGCCCCTCACAACCCTCTTTTCATACCATTCTGGGTACTTCTTCTTAGCTTCGGCAAGGCTCAAATCGGACTTATACTTGAAATCCGTCACAGCCTTGCTATCGTCCATGAGAAAGCCATTCAGATACTCTACTGTGACACGCTCCCCAGTTTCAAAAGCTGTCACTGGATACCGCTTCCCCAGTTTCGACTGGGTGCCGACCATACGGAAGCCTTGGAAGATACCTTGGTACTGCACTTGCTCACGCTCTGTATAGGTGCTTGTGTACCTGTTCCATATCTTTCTGATTAACTCATACTTGAACTCCCTTAACTGGTCTTGCAGATGTCTGTATAGCGGTACTGGCTTCTCAAAGAGGTAATACAGGTGCAGTCCATGCCCGCTGTTTACACAGTAGGTACATTGTGGCAGAAACTCGTTCTTCATCTGGTAGAACACATCTCTTAACTGCTCCATTTCCACTCCGTCAAGGTCTACCGCTATCCCATACAGCCACCTTGCATTTTTCGCTGTCCTGTTGCGTCCAGAATAGCCGACTGGGGACATGATAGCGAACTCTGCCCCCTCGACCTCATCAACCATGTTCAGCTCATCAAAGACAATATAGTTCCTCGCCTTTTCCCCCTCTATCACAGTGAGAACTCCGTTGCACTTCTCATCTTCTGGGTGTCCCTCTCTCTCAAAACTACCCTCTGGGAACACAGCCCTGTAAAAATCCTTGGGCTTCACTTCCTCAAAGAACTGCCCCAGCCATTCATTTTTCAGCTTATACAACTGCTTTTCAGTCGGTTTTTTTGCCATATTCCCACCACCTTTTTCTCCCCTCCAAAACACCTATAGGGGGCTTATATTATCAATACAGTTTATTGCACATTTTTGACCTCTTAAAAAAGGGCTGGTTTTCTCTCCCTTTCCTTGCCATTATAGCACTGCTACTTTTCCTTCGCAATCTCACTTTTCTCGTATTCAGAACAGTGCCCCTCTCTCTTTACACGGTCTCCGGCAACGGGACAATACCAATCTTTCCTATAAGCGCAGCTTGTGCAGCTCTCCTGCTCTCTTTTTTCTTTCTCCATAGTCTTTTACACCTCACTCCCTCTCGCCTTGACCTCATCAACCATGTTCAGCTCATCAAAGACGATATAGTTCCTCGCCTTTTCCCCCTCTATCACAGTGAGAACTCCATTGCACTTCTCATCTTCTGGGTGTCCCTCTCTCTCAAAACTGCCCTCTGGAAAGACTGCTCTGTAAAAATCCCTCGGTTTCACTTCCTCGTAGAACTGCCCCAACCATTCATTTTTCATCTTGAACAACTGCTTATCAGTCGGCTTTCTTGCCATGAATAAACACCTCTTTTCTGGCATATACTTATACTATATCCGCTACCCTATGAATGTTAGCCCTAAAGGGCTATAGGGGGCTTATATTATCAATGAAGTTTTTTTACCTTTTTTATTAAAATATAACACCCCAGTTAAGGGGTGTCAATTTAATAGTATCCTCTCGACCTCATACACCCTTTTACATACCACCTTATCAGCACATAAACGATATGTACCAGTATCAGCAGTAAAAGAAGATTGATAGGGATTACCGCCCTTATAGGCTCTGCAAAGTACACCGATACCGTAAGGCTTATGAGGAATACGGCAAGGCTCATGGTGTCCGCATAGTCCTCTGTGTAGAACTCAAACACCTTGCTTGCTCCAAGGAAGATAAGAAATCCCACACCGATAGCAATACCGCCCACAAAGACGATTAAAAGAAGATAATGCACTATGGTAGCCACTACTGGCTGTGGTATCTTATCTCCCAGTTGTGAAGCCCACTGACCGCCTTTAAGAAGCAACTGGAACGCATTCACAATGAACTGCCATATAACCATGAAAAAGGTCTTAAAATCGCTTACAAAGGCTTCTGAACGTACTGCTGTGAATACTGTGGTAAGCACTCCATACAGTAGCAGACCTAACAGAAAGCTGTCATAGCTCGCTGTCTGGGCTTTGAACTTCCTGTCAAGCTCTTTCTTCTGGTCCAGATACTTCGCTGTTGCTCTCTGCTCTATATCTTCGCTTATGCTCTGCCTTTCGGATTTAAGGCTTGCCGACTGCTTGGCAGCTTCTCCGATTCTGCGGTCAAGCTCTCTGCCCTTGGCTTCATATTCCCTTTTAACGCTCGATACCGTAGCTTCGGCTTCTTGCTCTGCGTTGAGCTTGTCTTGCTTCAGCTTCTCGTTTTGCTTCTTCAGCTCTGCGTTGAGCTTCAGCACGTTGTCTGCTTCGTTCAGCTTCTCTATCTGCTCTGTCTGCTCCGCTATTCTCTTCCCTTGTTCGGCTACTGTCGATACCAGCTCTTGCTTCTCGGATAAGAGTTTCTGTATCTGTATCTCCGATTTCTCGGCTTGGTTCTTCCATTCCTCGGCTTGGCTTATGGCTTCGGAGGCTTGCAAGCCTTTCTTCTGCAAGGTCTTTTTGAGGTTCAGTTGTTCTTCCAGTAGTTTCCGTTCCTGGTCTTTTGCCCTGGTCTGTTCCTGGTCTGCCCTGGCTTTCCATTCCTCGGCTTGGCTGATAGCTTCGGAGATTTGAGAGTCTTTCTTCTGTGACTGCTGTGTTATCTGGCTGATATGCCTTTCCAGTTCTGCTATCTTCTGCGACTGCTGTTCTATCAAGCTGTTGTCTTGCACGCTCTGTTGTGGCTGTTCTCTCTGCTTCTCTGCGTGCATTGATTTCAAACCCATGCTCTAAGCTCTCCTTTCCAAAGTCCACTGCATAATACTTTTCCAGTTTATTGTTGCGGACTTTACATTGTTTTTCCCCTTGGCTCTGCCTTTCAAGGTCTGTGAATGTGATGTATTTATGGCTGTCTTGCCAGTCCACACCATAGCCCCTTGCTTTCATCTGGTCTATGAAGTCCTCTCGGCTTGTGGCTGTTTCTCGGCAGTCCATGACCGCAAGGGCTGTATCTTGCACATAACTTTTCACTTCTCCCTTTTCGGCTTGCTTCAAGAGGTTGTATGTTTCTTTGTTCCACGCAACAGTTTCTTCCCTTTCCTCTCCGGAAAAGGTCTTTCCTTTCTCCGGAACATGAAGCCCTTGTTGCCGGCTCTGCTCATTGCACCGGTCTTTCAAGTTCTGCAGATCCGCTTTGCTCCACTGCAACTTGTGTCCGTCCTCAAAGTTCACACTGTTTACGATAAAGTGAGTGTGTATGTGTCCTCGGTCTATATGGGTGGCAATGAGTACCTCATGCCCTTTCCATGCTTCCGTACCCTTGGCAAGCTCGATTGCGTTCTTATGTGCTTGCTCTGGTGTGATATGCTCGTCCTCATGGTAGCTGTGTACGAAGTGCTTATAAGTTCTGCCCCCAGTCTTGCCCCACAGCTCCTTGGTGGCTTGCATTTCGTCCTTTACTGTATCTGGTTCACAGTGCAGACCGCTGACAAGCTTATCTTCCGTCTTTTCCTCTTTCGTCACATAGTCCAGTGCTTGCCCTATGCCTGCTTTTGAAGAAACTGCTTTAATGACTGCCATACCTTATCCAACTCCTTTTGGTTGTCGGTAATAAGATTGTACTGATAGTATCTTCCGCCATTTAGTGCATGTGCTATCTGGTTCAAATTATTACCCACCCTCTTTAACTCTGGTATAAGTTCTTTTATTCCGTCTGTATTGGTTATGGGTTTATTCAGAACGCATGAAAGAATGTACTCTTGTTGGCTCATTCCCGACTGCTCTACTTTTTTTCTTAACTGTTCAGCTTCGGCTTCTGAAATCCTAATGTTTATCTGAACATTTCTCTTTCTGCCCTTAGCTTCTTGCTTCTCTATTTCTGACATTCTCTTACTTCCCCGTTCTTATATTCTACATACATGACACCGCCAACAGTGTCCATAACCTTTGCTGTGTCCTTTCCTGTGTACTCCAACCTTGCACAGCCCATTATAAAATTGTCATCTAACCATTGCTTGATATGATACTGTGCTATTGTCTGCGGTCTCATATTCTCAATGATTCTCTTGGAGTTTTCTTCAAGCTCCCTTATCTCTTTACTCATTGATAAAGTCCTCTCTTTCCTTTACCCACTTCTTAATGAGTTCGATTTCCTCGTTCATGTTCGGCTCTTTCTCTGGCTTCCAGTCCGCTCTCATGTCTTTCAGTTCTTCCAGTGCTTCTTCTAAGTCTGCCTTATAGCTTTCTAAATCTTCTTTTTCGCTTGCTATATATTCATCAACACTATTGTAACAAGGCACACACTCATAACTTGTTCTATCATCATTGTACTTGTGGTACACAATGTCTTTCCATTCATCACTTGGCTCTGCTATGTTCTGTTTAGTAATTTCAATGTCGGATTTTATTGTCTCTACGTTCTCCAACATATCCAGATAATGCTCTGGTTCATAACCCAAATTCAATAAGTGATTCAGCAGTGTAGGCTCTGGGAACATTCCGAACCAACAACGCTCGAACCACTGGTCAGCATAATCTCTTTCATCACTTCCGTTTGAGTAAGTACCGCCCACCAAATCTCCGACAAAATTCTCTATCAGCTCTCCGATTGTCAGACCATGCTCCCCACACTTTCTCGCCAGTCGGTCACAATCTGCATCCGACAATTTCACTGTGATTTTTCTCTCTCTGATTGTCTCAATTTCTTTCTTCTGTTCTTCGCCCCAACTCATGCTTTACCTCTCTTTCTTCTCGACATCATTCCAACAAATTGCCGCATATCTGCGGTCATTTCAAGGGGGATTGAAGGGGGGCTTGCCACCCTCACAAGTTCTAAATGGCTAGCCATTTAGGGAACTTGCAATATATCCGCTACACATAATATAGCATGTGGCTAGCCACTTGTCAAGCGGATATATTCGTGCGTGGATTTCGCCAGAAATACAGTGGAGCTTACTTCCTCTTGGGTGACTTTGGAAATGGAAAAATGAGATAGTCAAGGGCTTGTTTTTTTCTGTGCTTCCATGAGCTTCCGCTTGCGGATCAGCGATTGGCAGCATAGAAAAAAATTGTCGCAGACAACCCTTTACTTTCTCATTTTGGAATGGACAATCGAACCCATGAGGGAGTAACGGAACGGACGGACAAGCATTTTCCCCGCGGACATTGTAGCCAACAAAAAAGAGTATCAAGGGTAAACTGCACAGTCTTGCGACTGCCCTTGACACTCTTTTTCTTATGGCTCTTGGGTAATTAAGGGGAAATGCCTTAGAGGGCTTCGCCCACGCTCCACCACCTCAATACAGTATGTCGGCTCAAGCCAGTATCACGTTCACATTCCGCTTTTGTTCCCAGAGGGTGGCTTTCTCTCCATTCTTCGACAATTTTCGCCTTATCTGGTCTACCACCATTGGTACACTCGCCCATTTCAACTTTGAAAGCTCGTTGATTATTCATGTACTTCACATGAACCGCTTGCTTTCTTCCGTTCCTCTTATTTGGCGGTATTACAACTTTCGTCTGCTTCTCTATCCATTCTCGGCTTGCCATAGTCGAAAGTAGCTTGTTATCAGCTTTGAGGGCTTTCAATGCGTCCTTTACATCTTCCCTTGTAAAATGGTTGTCCTCATCATCTGTAAGGCTCTCCAGATGCTCCAAAAATGAATAGGCATCTTGCCTTATTCGTCTTTCAGATATGCCACATTTCAAGCCATACGCACACAATGCCATGATTGAGAAGTACCTACCGCCTACCTTTACTTCGGTAAAAATCTTGTTCTTCCACCACTCATAAAGGGCTTCATTACATACCCATGTGCCTTTTTTCTTCGGTCTGCCCTCTACAACTCGCTCTTGATACCACTCTGGGTACAGCTTCTTTGCTTCGTCCAGTGACAGCTTACTCTTTTCTTTCTTCGGCTTCTCTGTAAGTACCGATAAATCAACCTTACAGTTCGGTATGCTGTCCTTTATATCTTCCAGAGTATAGCGGTTATCCGACATCTTATAGGCTTTCACTGGGAAGTCTGCCCCCAGCTTGCTCTGGCTCCCAACACACCTAAAGCCTTGATAGATACCTGTTATATCTGGGCTGTCTGGTCTGATACTGCTTGTATCGTTCCATAGTCTGCGGATAAATGCTTCTTTCAGCTCCGCAAGGGTATCTTCCAGATTATGATACAACTGTACTGGCTCTTTCAAAAAGTAATAGGCATGGACACCCTTTCCAGAACTCACAAGGTAGGTCGGTCGGAGCTGTACTCCGTTCCCGAACTGCTTCAAGAGGTTCTTCAACTGCTGTTTTCCGACATAATCAATATCTATTGCAACCGCATACAGTTCATGTGCATTCTGCTTCGTATGTGTCTTGCCATAGAACGTGATAGGCGGTATCAGTCCGAGCTCGTCCCCTATGACCTTATCAAGCATATTCAGACTATCATCTATAACCCACTGCTTCGTTCTTCCCTTTCCAGATGGTCTTATCTGGGTTGCAATCACATTTCCTTTTCCGTCATGCTCTGCACTCTGCAAGCTCCCCTCTGGAAACAAGTCACGATAGAACTCATGGGGGCTGACCTCTGGAAAACCTCTCTCCAACATCAGCTCCTCTTTATCCCTATATGCCTTTCTCCACTCATACATTGTTTTTGTATTTCTACGCATATTTTTCTCCTACTTAGATATATTATATAATATACTGCCCTTGCTTCGCTTGACCGCTAATCTTATCAATAGATTTTTGCACATCTGTAATACAAATATAACACCCCATTTCTGGGGTGTCAATTTAGTAGTACCCTCTCGACCTCATACACCCTTTTACATACCACCTTATCAGCACATACACGATATGTACCAGTATCAGCAGTAAAAGAAGATAGAAAAGCCCCGGAGTCGCAACCTCCGGGGCTTTTTGCTGTGCCACATGAGCACTTCTGTCATTTTCGCCTACTGGCATTATACCATATGCCTTTCGGCATTTCAAGTATGCCCTACTTCCACCACTTGTAAACTGTGGGCTTGCTCAATCCTGTCTCCCGTATGCAGTCTGCTTTCTTTCCGTCCGGGTGCTGACGCTGCCATTCTTCGACAATCTTCGACTTTTCTCCGCTGCCTTTTGGTCTACCCTCTTTATTTCTCCATGCTCCATTTGGATAATCCAATGTTTGTACCAACCTTGCACGCTCTAAATGTTCAGCCTGTTTTCTTCCGTTCCGTTTGCTTGCTGGCATAGCAATAGCCGATACTCTTTCGGCTTCCCTGCGACTGTATGTGACATAATTCTCTTGATAAAACTGCATGGCGTCCAGTATATCACGCTTGGTAAAGCGGTTATGCTCATCATCTGACATATCATCAAGGAACTGCAATAGGGAAAAAGCGTCTGTAAAAAGCTCATCTTCCGGAATATCGCACTTAACGGCATAGGACGCCAAAACGCAAAGGCAGCTGTATCTGTGCCCTACAGAAGCCCCCTCTTTTATTTTCCGCAGCCACCAATCATATAAGTCCCTTTTGACATGCCAGCGCTCACGGCGCTCCCCCTGCACAATTCGCTTTTCATACCATTCCGGGTACTTCTTCCGGGCTTCGGCAAGACTCAAATCGCTCTTATAGTGAAAATCCGTGACCGCCTTGCTCTTATCCATAAGATACCCGTTCAAATACTCAATTGTCACTCTTTCGCCTGTTTCAAAAGCCTTTACCGGGTATCTCTTTCCCAGTTTTGACTGCGTTCCAACCATACGGAATCCCTGAAAAATCCCCTGATACTGAACCTGCTCCCGTTCCGTGAATGTACTTGTATATCGGTTCCAGACTTTCGCAATCAGCTCATACTTGAACTCTCGGAGCTTATCCTGCAAATGCTTATACAAAGGGACCGGCTTTTCCAGCAGATAATATAAATGCAGCCCGTGACCGCTATTGATACAGTAAGTGCATTTCGGAATAATATCATGATTCATTTGATGGAACACATCACGGAGCTGCGGCATCTCCACCCCGTCAAGGTCTATCGCTATACCATACAGCCACCTTGCATTGGCTGCCGTCCTATTTCTGCCGGAATACGCTACAGGGGACATGACAGCAAACTCCGCCCCTTTGACCTCATCGATGACTGACAAATCATCAAATACAATCCGATTCTTTGCCTTATCGTTTTCGACTATAGTTATAATTCCATTTGCTTTTCCGTCCTCAAAATGCCCAGCTCTCTCAAAACTTCCCTCCGGGAAAACAGCCCGATAAAACTCTTTCGGCTTCACTTCCTCAAAAAACTGCCCAAGCCATTCATTTTTCAGCTTATACAACTGCTTTTCAGTCGGTTTTTTTGCCATAT
>ENA-OZTQ01000329-OZTQ01000329.1-human-gut-metagenome-genome-assembly--contig:-NODE-329-length-8872-cov-8.435636_pt1 | contig 8872 bp, 8 predicted proteins | sample MGYA00244231_ERZ653992 | MGnify/ENA primary metagenome ERZ653992 (study PRJEB26926, sample SAMN06164456) | human gut metagenome | biome: ENVO:00009003; feature: ENVO:2100002; material: ENVO:00002003... | reverse complement strand
ACGAGATGCTCAGGAGTCTCGTGGGCTCGGAGATGTGTATAAGAGACAGGGGTAACATTGGGGTAAAGTTAATGTGTTCTTAATGTCACTATCCTTGCTTTTTGTGAAATAATGTCGTACACTATATGTGTGTTTGCATGATACAGGAGGTATACTAAATGGTCTCCATTATAGAAGTAACTGACAAAGCCCAGCTGCGCCGGTTCGTGGACTACCCCAACGAGTTGTATAAAGACGTACCTCAGTTCGTCCCCGCCACCTATGGCGACGATCTCTCCGATTGGGACCGCAGCAAGAACCCCGCCTTTGAATACTGCGACGCCCGCTGCTGGCTGGCCATGCGCGACGGGAAGATCGTGGGCCGCATCGGTGCCATCCACTCCCGCAAGGCCAACGACAAGTGGGGTGCCAACCGCCTGCGCTTTACCCAGGTGGATTTCATTGACGACCCGGAGGTCTCCTCCGCCCTGTTCCGCACGGTGGAGGCCTGGGCGAAGGAGCTGGACTGCACCGCCGTTCACGGTCCCCTCGGCTTCACCGACATGGACCGCGAGGGTATGCTGGTGGAGGGCTTTGACCGCCGCAGCTGCTTTTTCACATACTACAACTATCCCTACTACATCGACCACATGGCCGCCCTGGGCTATGTGAAGGACGTGGACTGGATCGAGGAGCTTATCACCGTCCCGGAGGACGAGGCCACCATACAGCGCTGGGAGAAGATCTCCGACTTCGTTCTCAAGCGCCACCGCCTGCACATTCACGAGGCCAGGAGCCGCCTGTCCTATCTGCCCCTGCTCAAGCCGTTTTTCGAGCTGGTCAACCTGGCCTACGCGCCGCTGTACGGCACCGTGGATCTCTCTGACCGCCAGATCAAAAAGTACTCCGCCAAGTTCGCGCCCCTCATCAATCCCAACACCACCTGCTTCGTCATGGATGAAAACGACCGCATGGTGGCCTTCGGCGTAGGTGCGCCAAGCCTGGCCTCCGCCCTGCAGAAGCACCGGGGCCGCCTCATGCCCACCGGCTGGATCGACGTTCTCAAGGCCTTCCACAGGAACGACACCGTGGACCTGCTGCTCATCGCCGTCCCCCCGGACTACCAGAAAAAGGGTGTCAACGCCATTATCCTCAGCAAGGCCATGAAAGGCTGCCACAAGCTGGGCATCAAGCAGGCCGAGACCGGCCCCATGCTGGAGCTGAACGACAAGGTCCAGTCCCAGTGGAAGGATTTTCAGACCGAACAGCATAAGCGCCGCCGCTGCTTTATCAAGCAGCTGTGATACATAAAAGGGACCGGCTCGGCCGGTCCTTTTTATGCTCTTCACGCCGGCAAAGCAGTGTCCTCCTGCACCAGCAGGAGGACACTGCTTATTTCAGTTCCACTACGGTCACGCCGGCCTCGCCCTCGCCGTATCGGCCCAGGCGGAAGGACTTGACCTGTTTGTTTTTCTTCAGCAGCTGGTGCACGGCGGCGCGCAGCGCGCCGGTGCCCTTGCCGTGGATGATGGTCACGGTGCCCAGCTTGGACCGGGATGCCGCGTCCAGGTAGTTCTCCACCACGCTCTCGGCCTCCAGCGTCTCCAGGCCCCGGATGTCCAGCTCGGCGGACGCCCGCACCCCGGTGTTGATGGACACCGCCGGTCCGCTGCGCTGCTGCGCGGCGGCGGACTGCTTTTTCTTCTTCTCGATCTCCTCCGCCGTTTCCAGCAGGCGCACCTGCGCGGCCTTCACGGTCATCTTCATCTTGCCCGCCTGCAGGAGCAGCGTGCCGTCGCCGTTGACCGCCAGCACCGCGGCGCCGGTACGCACACCGGCCAGCTCCACCGTGTCGCCCACGGCGATGGGCCGCGTAGGCGCGGGGACCGGCTCTGTATCCTCGTCCCGTTGGTGCAGCGCCGTCTCCGCCTCGTTCAGGCGGCGGCGTATATCGCTTTTCCGGTCATTCACGGCCTGATAGTCCGACCGCTGCTGCTGTTTCCGCAGCTCGTCCAGCTCGGCGAACACCTGGTCCGCCTGCCGCTGGGCCTGCTGCACGATGCGCCGCGCCTCGGCCTCGCCCTTGGTCCGGGCGTTGTCCTTGGCCTTCTCCATCTGCTCACGGAAGGTCCGCGCCTTCCGCGCGTCCTCCTCACGCTGGCGCCACAGCCGATCCGCCTCGCCCTGGGCCTTCTCCAGCCGCTGGCGCTTCTCCTCCAGTTGGGTCAGCACGTCCTCGAACCGCACGGATTCACTGTCCATCTGGGCCTTGGCGTCCTCGATGACGCTCTCGTCCAGCCCCAGCCGCCGGGAGATGGCAAAGGCGTTGGACTTGCCCGGTATGCCGATGAGCAGCCGGTAGGTGGGCCGCAGCGTCTGCACATCGAACTCACAGCTGGCGTTCTCTACCCCCGCCGTGGTCATGGCAAAGGTCTTCAACTCCGCGTAATGGGTGGTGGCCGCCGTCAGCGCGCCCTTGCGCCGCACGTCCTGAATGATGGCGATGGCCAGCGCCGCGCCCTCCACCGGGTCGGTGCCCGCCCCCAGCTCGTCGAACAGGATCAGACTCTTCTCGTCCGCCAGCTTCAGTATCTCCACCGTGTTGGCCATGTGCGCCGAAAACGTGGACAGGCTCTGCTCGATGCTCTGCTCGTCGCCCACGTCCGCCAGCACCCGATCGAACACCTGCACGGCGCTCTGGTCGCCGGCGGGGATGTGCAGGCCGCACTGGGCCATCAGGCACAGCAGCCCCAGGGTTTTCAGCGTGACGGTCTTGCCGCCGGTGTTGGGGCCGGTGATGACCAGCGTGTCATACGCACCGCCCAGCGCCACCGTCACCGGCACCGCCTTGGCCGGGTCCAGCAGGGGATGCCGTGCCCGCTTCAGGTCGATGCCGCCCCGCTTCCGCACCAGCGGACGCCCCGCGTCCATGGCATAGCTCAGCTGTGCCCGGGCGAAAATGGTGTCCAGCTGCACCAGCAGGTCGTAGTCGTACAGGATGTTCTCCCGCTGCGCCGCGCACTCACCGGACAGTATACGCAGCACCCGGTCGATCTCCTTTTCCTCACGGGCCTGCAATTCCTTCAATTCATTATTGGCCTGCACCACGCCCATGGGTTCCACGAACAGCGTGGCCCCGGAGGATGAGATGTCGTGTACCAGACCCGGCAGACTGCCCTTGCACTCCGCCTTTACCGGCACCACGAACCGCCCGTCCCGCTGGGTGATCAGCGCCTCCTGCAGCACCTTGGCGTAGGAGGGCGACGAGATGATCCGCTGCAGGATCTGCCGTCCCTTGCTGGCCGCAGCGCGCATATTCCGCCGTATGTCCGCCAGCTCCGGGCTGGCGGTGTCGGCGATGGTCTCTTCGTCCAGTATGGCGCCGCGTATTTTATCCTCCAGATAGCGGTTCACATGGAGGGCAGAGAATAGCCGGTCGATGGCCGTGGCCTCCCCCTGACGCTCCGCGTCATAGTCGCTGACCCGCCGCGCAGCGGTCAGCACGCCGGCCACATCCAGCAGCTCCCGGGTGTTCAGCACGCCGCCGTGGTCCGCCCGGTCCAGTGCCTGGGATACGTCCTTCACGCCCGCAAAGGACGGACTGCCGTGCAGGCCCAGCCGCGTCTTGGCCGCGTCCGTCTCATCCAGCAGGTGCTCCACCGCCGCCGCGTCTGTGGCAGGACGCAGCCGCAGGCACCGGGCCTTGGCCTCGTCGCTGACCGCATGGCGCGCCAGCAGCTCCAGCACCGCCGGCAGCTCCAGTGTGCGGATAGATTTCTCAAATAACTCGCTCATGTATGTATGTCCTCCTGTTATCCCAACAGGGCCTTGTAATAGTCCAGCGTCCGGAACCCGCGCTCCAGCTGGGCGGCGATAAACGCCTCGCCCGCCTGATCCAGCGCCCGCAGGGCATTCGGCTCCAGCGTAAAGCTGTACAGCCGCCTGGGGTCCGCGTACAGCACGTGCCGCAGCGCCGCCAGACCAGCCTCGGTCAGCGGCAGCCGGAAGCTGTGCTCCGGGCCCCTGCACGTTCCGCACGCCACAAATCCGCCGGAGATGTCCAGCACCGGTCCCTCCGGCTGAGCCGTTCCGCACACGGCGCATTCCTCCGCCAGCGGCTCAAAGCCCGAGAGCGCCATCAGTCGGAACTGGAACGCCGCCTTCACCAGCCGCGGGTCCTTCCCCGTGCGGCACAGGGCGTACAGGGCGTTCAGCAGCAGCGACAGTATCTCAGGGCAGGGCGTCTCCTCGGCGCACACCGCCTCCGTCAGCTCACAGAACCACGCCGCCAGCGCCAGCAGCTCGATGTCCCGGCCCAGCCCGTCGAACAGCTCGATGGGCGACGCCTCATCCAGCATATACCAGCTGCCCCGCTTGAAAATGGTCAGCTCGGAATAGGCCGGAATCTGGCAGGCCGCCGCCAGGCGGCTGTTCTTTCGCCGCGCACCCCGGGCGATCAGGGGTATCTTCCCCCGGTCCGCCGTCAGCACCGTCAATATCCGATCTGTCTCCTTTGTGTCTGTGACCCGCAGCACCACGCCGCCGGTCACGGTCTTTCCACTTTGCATACAGCCTCCTGGGCCCCGCGGTACAGCAGATACGCCTCCGGCGCGCCGGTGTCCAAAAATAATTCCCAGTAGTCCACGCGAACACCTCCATGTCGTTAGCATGGGAGCTTTCGCCGGTTTTATGGCTGGAAATTTGTTGATGTTATTCCTCGTTGTAGCCCTGACTTCTGATGAAATTGGGATTATCCCGCCAGTTTGCCCCACTCGATGTCCCATCGAGCGGGGACCCCGCATTTTATCGCTTTACGGCGGAAATGAATTCCGCCTACGGAATTCTTCGAATTCACGCCGCATGCGCGGCGGCTCGCTCCGCTCGCAGGAAAACTGGCCGGAGTGCATGCTGCGACCGCAGCCTTACTCCTCGTTGTAGCCCTGACTTCTGATGAAATTCGGATTATCTCTCCAATTTTCCTTGACCTTCACCCACGTCTCCATGTACACCTTCGTGCCCATGAATTTCTCAATATCCCGACGGGCCGCGGAGCTGATGCGCTTGAGCATTTCGCCGCCTCTGCCGATGATGATGCCCTTGTGGCTGGCCTTCTCGCAGTAGATGGTCACGTCCAGGTCGATGATGCCCGTGTCCTCCCGTTCGGAGAACTTCGTCACCTCCACCGCCGTGCCGTGGGGGATCTCCTTGTCAAGGCAGCGCAGCATCTTCTCCCGGACGATCTCCGCGCACACCTGGCTGTCCGCCTGGTCGGTGGTCATGCCGTCGGGGAACAGCTGGGGGCCCTCCTGGGCGTATTGGGACAGCTGCCGCATCAGCTCATCCAGGCCGTCGCCGGTCCGGGCGGAGATGGGAATGATGGCATCAAAGCCGTCATAGGCCGCGCTGTACGCCGCGATGACCTCCAGCAGGGCCTCCTTTTTCTCTACCGTGTCGATCTTATTGATGCACAGCACGCAGGGCAGCTGCTCCTCCCGGATGCGCTGCAAAAGGACCTTCTCCGGCTCGCCCACATGAGGGATGGGCTCCACCAGCAGCAGCGCGCACTCCACGTCGCTGAGGCTCTCCCGCACCACCTTGACCATATAGTCCCCCAGCCGGGAACGGGGCTTGTGCAGGCCCGGCGTATCCAGCAGCACATACTGGGTATCGCCCCGGTTCACCACGCCGTAAATGCGGTTGCGGGTGGTCTGGGGCTTGTCCGAAACAATGGCGATCTTCTCGCCCACCAGGGCGTTGGTCAGGCTGGACTTGCCCACATTGGGCCGTCCGCACACGGTGATCATTGCGGTTTTTGTGATGTTCATAGGTGATCCTCAACTTTCTTTCGTTTGAGCAATTTTCGTGCAGCGTTATTTTCGTTCCAGGCCCAGCACGGACATGATGGCCTCTTCTCTTTCGCGCATCTGGGCCTTCATGGGGCCCTCGTCCAGGTGGTCGTAGCCCAGCAGGTGCAGCACGGAGTGTACCGCCAGATAGGCCAGCTCCCGGCGGTTGGCGTGGCCGTATTCCTTCGCCTGCGCCTTCACGCGCTCCAGAGAGATGACCATGTCCCCCAGGGGCACATAGCCGGTGCCGGGGTCGGCGTCCTCCGCGCCGGGCAGCTCGCCGGGAGTCAGTTCAAACTCCGGAAAACTCAGCACGTCCGTAGGGCGGTCCACCCCACGCATCTCCAGGTTGATGGTGTGGATGCCCGCGTCGCCGGTCACCAGCACATCCACCTCGCAGGGGAAGTCCACCCCTTGCTCGGCCAGCGCTGTGCGGATGACCCTGCGGAGAAAGCTGCGTGTGCCCTCGCTGACACCGGGGACATCGGCGGTCACCGGGATATAGTGTCGTTTCATTTCTTTTTCTCCTCAAATTTGGCGTAGGCCTCGATGATGCGCTGCACCATCACATGGCGCACCACGTCCTCCTTGGTGAGCCTGCATATGGCCACGCCCTCCACGTCCCGCAGCACCTTCATGGCCTCCTTCAGACCGCTGACCTTGTCGGTGGGCAGGTCGATCTGGGTCACGTCGCCGGTGATGACCACCTTGGAGCCGAAGCCCATGCGGGTGAGAAACATCTTCATCTGCTCGCGGCTGGTGTTCTGGGCCTCGTCCAGAATGATAAAGCTGTCGTCCAGCGTCCGCCCGCGCATATAGGCCAGGGGCGCCACCTCGATGTTGCCCCGCTCCAGATACTTCTGGTATGTCTCCGCCCCCAGCATATCGAACAGGGCGTCGTACAGCGGGCGCAGATAGGGGTCCACCTTCGACTGCAGATCGCCGGGCAGGAAGCCCAGCCGTTCGCCGGCCTCCACCGCCGGACGGGTGAGGATGATGCGGTTCACCTGCTTGTCCCGGAAGGCGGCCACCGCCGCCGCCACCGCCAGGTACGTCTTGCCGGTGCCGGCAGGGCCCACGCCGATGGTGACGGTCTGCTTCAGGATGGCGTTGACGTACTCCTTCTGGCCGATGGTCTTGGGCTTGACGGGCCTGCCCTTGCTGGTGATGCAGATCACATCCTGGGTCAGCTCGCTGATGCGCTCGGCCTGACCGGAGCGCACCAGCCCGATGACGTAGCGCACATGCTGGTCGGTGATCGTCTCGCCCTTATTGGACAGGGTCAGCAGCGCCTGCACCGCCTTCACCGCCAGCATCACGTTTTCCGGCTCGCCGGACACGACGATCTCGCCGCCGCGGTTCACCGCCTGCACCTGAAATTCCGCCTCCAGGAGCCGGATATTCTCGTCGAAGGAGCCGAAAAGATTGACGGCCTCCTCCATGCGTTCAATACCGATACGTTGTTCCATGTTTTGGGTTTACCTCCCTGTATCGCTTGTTATAGTCAGCGGCGCGTCCACGCCGATCTGTTCCTCGCACTCCGCCCGCAGCGTCACCATAAGGTACGCGCCCTGCCGCCGGGCGGATACGTCCGCTTTCAGAACACGGCCATCGTCTCCGATGGTCTGCGCCAACTGGGCCTCCAGCTGCTTTTGTCCCTCGGCGCGGGCCTCATCCTCCGGACGTTCACCGTCGTACACCGCGCGCTCGGCCACCGTCTCTGTTACCAGCGTTACCGGCAGGCGCAGCCCGAAGGGAAGCTGTACCCCACGGTATCGTATTATTTTATCACAGTTTTCCCGGCCCTGCAATATGCTGTCCCCCGCAGGCAGCGCAATTCGGTGCCGTCCAAGGTCCAGCGCGGTATGGGTGCGGGTCTTCACGGGCTCCGTGCCGTCCTTCAGCACCGTCTCCAGAGGTACGGGCACCGTCCACTCGTACCATGTCCGGGCCCAGATCCGCCCGGTGGCCCGCATATACCGGCAGCCCCGCGGCGAGTCAGCCACCCCGGACAGCAGCACCTGTCCCGCCTGCACCGTTTCGCCCACCGCCGCGCAGGTCACCCCGTCCAGCGCCTCGATCTTCGTGATGAGCCCGTCTCTGGCCGCCACGATGTTCTGCACGTCGCTGTCCCGGTACAGATGCGGCGGGCGGACGCGCTCCACCACCTGCACATGGGCGGTGCAGCCCCTGACGTTCACCGCCAGATACACCACGTCCGGCAGCAGCGGCAGCACCCGGTTCCGCAGCTCGTCCTGGTCCAGGCCCACGCCGCGCGTGCCTACGCGCACGCCGCATCGTTCCAGTGCCTGCAATACGCTTTCCGTGGGGACGGTGTCGTTGCCGGTGACCTCGAAGTCCCAGATGAAGGCGCTGCCCATCGCCAGCAGCAGCGGCAGCACCAGCGCCGCCGCCAGCAGCACATACCGGTGCCTGCACCGCCGCCACAGCTCCGGCGCGCCGGACTTTCGGCACACGGTCACCTGTGCGCCGATGTCCGCCGTCACCTCGGCCAGGCGCCGCGCGCCGGACAGGGTGGTGGTCACGCGGAAGGATGTCTCCGTCAGCCAAGTCAGATCCCAGAAAGGAATGCCGTGGGCGGCGCACAGGTTCACCACGCGCTCCGGCGCGGCGCAGACCACCTCAGCCACCGCCTGACCGCGGAGATAATTCACTGCTTTACGGTACACGGCGCCCCCCTTACTCCACCAGATCGATGCCGGATATTTTTCCGGTGATCCGCAGCTCCTGCTCCGTCATCACCAGCAGCTGCAGGCCCTGACCCCGGACGCGGACCACCACGCCGCCGCCGTTGACGTCCACCGCCTCGGTGGTGTAGGCCAGCACGCCACGGTGCCGGTCCATATACAGTTCCCGGTTGCCAAGCAGCTCGATCCGGGCCACGCCGGCGGCGATGTTCACCGGCAGCTCCAGGCGCTCCAGCGCCTCCTGGCCCACCTGGGCCAGCTTCTTTTTCAGCCCCGCCACACCGTCACCTCCCTGCGGATGATCTGTCTCTTATACACATCTCCGAGCCCACGAGACTC
>ENA-OZTQ01000322-OZTQ01000322.1-human-gut-metagenome-genome-assembly--contig:-NODE-322-length-8992-cov-6.709970_pt1 | contig 8992 bp, 7 predicted proteins | sample MGYA00244231_ERZ653992 | MGnify/ENA primary metagenome ERZ653992 (study PRJEB26926, sample SAMN06164456) | human gut metagenome | biome: ENVO:00009003; feature: ENVO:2100002; material: ENVO:00002003... | reverse complement strand
CGTCGGCAGCGTCAGATGTGTATAAGAGACAGTAAGATATCTGTGAGTGAGCGAGAGACACACATATATAGAAGTGGCGACGGATGGACGATGGACAGCACCGTTCCGAAAGACTTCAATGCCGCGCTGCGTAAGGGTTGGACTCCTATAGAGCAGACGGTTTACGACGACGGCACTGTGTGCGGGATGATTCTAAAGGCTATCCCTTCCGCAGTTACTATAAGAAAGAACGCCGCTCGAAGCGTCTCTGAGGAACAGAAACGCAAGGCGACGGCGGCGTTAGCGAAGTACAGGGCGGAGAAGTGATGTGGGGCTGTTAGACAAAAATGTCAAATAGCTTCCCGGCAAAAATGTGGGTAACACCATCCCCTTGAATTAGGGTAGTGGTCTCAACTACAAGAGCAAAACGACGACTTATGTTAAAGCCGTGATTTATTAGTAAGGGTGTAACAAAATGCGACTCCCTATAATGAGGACTCATCAGAACACAGGGCGAGGTTATTTTTCGGGGTTGCGTGGGCTACGAAAATAAGCTGACTCGGCATTTCGCCGACTGTAGAGCTCTCGACTTAAGCAACCCTACAATAGCGACAAGCCGTCTCGACGAGGACGAGCGGGCTAAGTTCAACTTAGGGCGACAATGGGTCAAAAAAATACCGTCGTAAATCGCGACGGTATGCCACTATGGCAAGGGGTGTCCAAATCTGTCACCCCCTCAACTGCCGATACAGTACTTTAGCTCAAAAATGAGCAAAAGTCATACAAAAATATAGGGGGGGTACGCAAATGTGACCCCCTGCAAATTTTAACATTATAAATAAGGAGAAAATGAAATGAATGAATTAATCAAAATCAACTATGAAAGCGACAGACCTACGGTCTTAGCGAGAGATCTGCACGAATTTCTTGAAGTCGGAACTCCCTATGACAAATGGTTCCCGAAAATGTGCGAATACGGTTTTGCTGAGGGAGAGGACTATTCGACATTTTTGTCGAATAGGTCTGACGGCTTACCGGGCAAGCCGAGACAGGATGCGCAGCTCACCATCGATATGGCAAAAGAGATCTGTATGCTTCAGCGCAACAAAAGGGGTAAGCAGGCGAGGCAATATTTTTTACAAATCGAAAAAGCGTGGAACGATCCAGACATGATAATGGCGAGAGCACTTAAATTTGCAGAAGGCAAACTTAGATTAGCGGAAGCCAAAATTTCTGGTCTGCAAAGCGAGCTCGATGTCGCTCAGCCGAAGGCGGACTTCTACGACACGTTTGTTAGCCCTAATAAATGTACAGGGCTTCGAGACACCGCCAAAGAACTTGGTATCTCTGAGCGTAAGTTCGTTAACTTTCTGATAGATGAAAAGTACCTGTACCGCACTCCGACCAAACAGCTTCGTCCTTACGCAAAGAAGAGCAACGAGGGCTTATTCGAGACAAAAGATTGGTACACTAAGTCGGATATCGTATCGGTAAGGGTGCTCTTTACGCCGCAGGGCAAGCAGTTCTTCCACAAGAAGCTTATAGAAAAGGGGTTTATCGGCGCACCTATGGTATGCGCGTGAAAGAACCAGTAAAGATAAGATGTTAGACTTGGGGCATAAACTACCCTACCGGGACACTTTAAACCGAAGTTTGTAATATACAGACAGCAAAACTCGGACGAAATGAGATATGGCTGATATTTAGGGAAGAGGTGTGAACGGCATTTTACAGAAAGGATTAGAGAAAGAAGTTGAATAGAGGGTTTTGTGAGGGTTGCCCGTGGATTAACCGCTGCGGCAACGACGACAACGACTATCCCTGCCACGGCAGTTGGGATGAGGTCGCTTACATAGACTATGGAAATCAAGCCATAAATACGGATATGGATGAGGAGAATTAACTATAGGTAATACAATATATATACCGGGTATCGACGCTAAGGATATATACATAACAAATGAGCTGTACCCCGACACAGGTTATTCGTTGGTGGATAAAGACGGCAAGGTCAATTATAGACGATATGCCAACACACTCGATTACAGTTTAGATCAGATAAAACTGCGCGAGGTTTATGAGAAAGTGTATCGCCGCACTAACTTCAGCTTTTACGGAAGAAAGAAAGAGTATACCTCGCGCGTAATAAATGTAACCTTTAAATACTCGGTGGCGGAGTTTAATAAAGCCGGCAGAAATAGGTATATTCGCTTTGGATATAAAGACTCAGACCTTAACTTCAATGACTGCGTGGCTATAAAAGACGGCGAGCTGGTGGGAATAATACTTGGACAGCCTGTGGAATATCCGGTATCTGACGAGGTGCTCGGTAAATACTTCGGTTTTGAAGGTGGCGTATACACGCTTATCAAAACACCTAAGACGCTGAAGAGCACAGCGGAGTTGCGCAGGACACTGTATAATGACGGCTTTGTGTGTAATGGAGTAAGGTATGTCAGGTGGAAGAGGTCAAGCGGCAGTTCTCGCGTTGGCAAGTGTCTCTTTATTGACGAGAAGCTGTATGCTCGTATGCACAAGTGGGAGATGTGTGGACTGAAAGTCGCCGAGGGTGAAGAGGTAGACCTTGCTGCGCTTGAGTCGTATATCTCTCTGCCGTCAAGCTCTATTATTGATATACTGGAAATAAACCCCGAGAACATTCTCGTGATAGACGACTACGAGAGCAAATTCTTCGATAGGGTTATGTCCGTCAGCGAAGATGGCGACCACCTAATCGCCGAAGAAAAAGACGAACAGATAACCAACTCTATCTGGGACGGACAGGGACTTATAGATATATCAGCTATGGGCAAATACAGCGATAAGGGCATGATACTACTCCGCAACCTCTTCTTTAAATGCTGTTGCTTCAATACAAACTTGCAGCAGTGGTTTGCCGACCACGGCATAACAGAGGTGAGTCAGCTAAAGGGCTACACTAAAGCGAAGCGTGTGGAAGATATAAAGATAGTAACCACGCCGAGCAGTATCAAGTATCTGAAGTTCGGGACGATAAACGATTGGATGAAGCACATCGACAATACTTTTGGCGTTGTTAAGTATGATAAGCCGACTCACTTTTTTGACGGACGCATGGTGCAGACGCACTATCAGCTTCTCAACAGCTTGCAGATGGACAAGGCTGAGACGGCGGCGTTCCTCAAGGAGACATTTGACTATATGACAGCTATCAGAACAGACCCCGCAGTTCTGCGCTACCATATCAAATATCCGATAGAAGACGAATTCGACATCTCCCCTGCTGAGTCGAAGAATGATGTTGTATATAAGCTTCTCGGTCTCAATGACAGATTTGCGCAGACGAAGCTTTATCATGACTTCAAGATAGATATTCTTAAGTCTTTTACAAAAAATCTTAGGCTCGGTCATGTGCTTGTCGAGGGCAATTACGAAACCTTGTTTGGCAATCCAGTTGAGATGTTACAGGCGAGCATCGGCAAGTTCGACGGCGTGTCGGTGCTGGGTGTTGGCAACATACATACGAAGAGGTTCGGGTACGGGCAGAGGCTTGTAGGTTCGCGCAGCCCCCATATCTCAATGAGCAATGTGTGGGTTCCGACGAATGTGGAGTGTAGCGAGATCGACCGCTACTTTAATCTGACGAACGAGATAGTCTGTATAAACAGCATTGGTGAAAATGTCTTAAACGAATTATCTGGTTGCGATTTTGATTCAGACACCTCGCTTGTTACGGATAATCTTCACCTTATCAATACCGCGCTTAAGAACGAAGGTAAGTTTTTGATAGCGGTTCCGGATGTCTCGTCCGTTAAGAAAAAACGCAGGTACACTCACGACGAGCAGGTTGACCTTGATGTTAAAACGAGCAACAATCTTATAGGCGATATCATCAACCTCAGTCAGGAGCTCAATACCCGCATATGGGATGTCCTTAATCGTGGTGGCAGTTATAGTGATATTGAGGAAATATATAAAGATGTGTGTATCTTGAATATTATGAGCGGCATTGAAATCGACAAAGCAAAGAAAGAGTTCAATATCAATAATGCTAAGGAGCTTCGTCGACTGCGTGATAAATATAAGATTGAGGGCGACGACGGAAGAGCTATTAAACCTAACTTCTTCAAGGCGAAGGATATCGGCAAAGGCTACTATGACCGCAAACGAAAGAATTACAAGAAGCATTTGACGACCATGGATCATGTGCAGACTTGTATTAATTCGTACAGGGCTCAAAGAGAAGAGATAGGAAAGAAACAGGAGTACCTCCCCTTCTCCGCTCTTGTGGGTAATGGCATAGATGTTCATCGTAGACAGTACGAGAAAGTCACCCGCGTCATCAATGCCGTAACAGACATGACAAATGAGATAAAGAGTGTATATGCTTCGGACATAGAATCTTCCGTAAAACAGATGCAGTGTTGCGATATCAGGCAGGAGTGCGTAGAATATGTGGGCAATATGTCGTTCACCAAGAGCGATATGGTCTACCTTCTGCGCCAGATAGAAGAACCTCGTTATTCTCAGATTCAGCGTAAGATATTTAACATACTCTTTGGCTACCCCAACACCTCGTTCTATGAGGTTCTCGAAGCGGGTGCAGAACCTATCGGACTGCTCGCAGAAGACGACGAGGGTGATGTTGAGCTATATGGAAAGAGATACACTCGATACAAATATTTCGCGTAAATTGACAACAAATCACGCAAAAATTTACAAAAAATAGGCTAAAATCCGACCCAAACGGGATAAACGACCCCTTAAAATAGCCGTATTATGCGACAAATTTTAGGGGTGTCCCGTGCGGTTACAATAGGAGAGGGGTAAGAAAACTCGCTCCAAATTAATAAAAAGGAATGGTTTATATAGTTAAAATCTCGCAGGAGGAAGCTTTTAAGATTAGAAAGAAGTTTCCGGGAACGCATATAACGGTAACGAACCGCTACGCTCCCAGTCGAAAGAAAACATACTACTGCACCGAGGGCTTTAAGGTGATGCGCTACCTAAAGAAGCTTCGCCACGAACCGTGGAGGTGAGCCGCTGATGGAAGACTTCGCTAAGAAGCAGAGCGGAGAGTCCTATGTTGACTACTTCGTTCGGCTCTTCGACAACAAGAAAATTTATGGTCTCACTTGCGACCAGATAGCCGAGTTGCTCAATACAGAAAGCGGTCAGACGCTCGGCGAGAGTGCTTATCGAAAAGAATTTGCCGCTTTCAATCGCGGTCGCAACTATGAACGTGAGATAGCTGAGCGCGGCGTGGCGACGAGGGTTCTGTCTATATCAGACCTACACTTCCCGTTCGCAAAGCCTATAGAGACATTTTCAAAGTATGTCGGGCGTGTAGACATCCTACAGCTCAACGGAGATATATTTGATTGTCAGTCGATATCCAAATTCTCGAAGTCGTATCGCATACCGTGTATCGAGGAACTGGTTGAGGGTCGGCAGTACATTATAGACCTTATTGACTACATAAAACCGAAGAAGGTCATCGCAAACTACGGCAACCATGAGCTTCGCCTCGGAGCATATCTCGCCAACCACCTCGATTCAGACCTTCAGGAGCTTATGCCTGAGACGGCACTGGACTACATCTTCGTTGATGGCTTCTATCATTACGACCGCCGCAATCATATTAAGACGTGGTTTGAGCCGCTTCGTGAGACATTCGATGATATCGAAGTCGTTTATACTGGCGAGTGGTTTTCACAGATAGGTCATGTAATGTTTGTTCACCCGAAGGCTTTTAGCAGTTCGCCTATGAAGACGGCGGAGAAAGCTGTGCTGTGGTTCCGCAATGAAGGGTATGATTTCAACTGCCTTGTAATGGCGCATACGCACAGACTCGGTTCATATAAAATCGGAAACACCACTATGTATGAGCAGGGTGCGGCGTGTGAGACACAGAAAATGAGATATGGTGACGGCGCGTTGGTTAACTCTCAGCAGCAGGGCTGTATTTATGTGTGCCTCGATAAAGATGGTTATAACATTGAGTCGGCGACGAAGCTTGTCGCCTTTTGAGGAAAGAAAGGAAGATAATTTGAATCGCAAGGAACTTATAAGACTTGTGGCGAAAGATAACTCTCTCACCCTCGGTGATTCAGAGTTCTGCATTAATGCAGTGTGCACGCTATCTCCAAGGTCGTTAACGACGGAGATAAGCTGTCAATATATGGTTTTGGTACATTTCAGAAGGTTAGGCGTAAGCCGAAGCCTTACCGACACCCGGTAACGGGAGAGATGTGTGTGCCGGAGCCGTCGGATGTTATTAAGTTCGTGCCGGGCGTAGCGTTCTTCCCGAGCACTGAGCCCGACTACGCCGACCTGTAAAGGAGAGATATTATGCTGATTGCATTGATCTACAACTTTTTAAACGTCTTTGCTCTCACTGGTGGTATTGCTATTGTGGCAATTATCCAGCTGCTCGCGAGCCTCGGCGTGATATAACGATACTTCTGTCACCCACGTCTAAGCGGAGATCCTGCGCCGTAAAAGCAGGACTTAAAAAAGCGGTTATCCCATACCGTAAGTTGGGACTTAAAAAAGCGGAAATCCCTTGCCGTAAGTAGGGGCTTAAAAATGGCGAGATAGGCTGTCCATCTCGCCATTAACTATGGGTACAGGAGTTTAAATGGAAAATTTACATATTTTTGCAAACTGTAATAATGGCGGTTATGCAGTTACTGATTACGCTCTACGAGGATGCGCCGCACCATAAGCGGTAGACGAGTCGTTGGGTTTACGAAGCCGTGAACTCGCGGTGGGAACTAAAAGACCCTGCGGGTAGAAAGTCGCTCCACTGATGAGGAGTAGACAGTTCCCGCAGGGCACTGATAAAAAAAATATAGGAATGGAATGATTTGATTGTTTGACAATTATCCTGATGTGGTAACTGTTAAAGAGATGCAGACAATGTTGCGAATAGGAAGAAAGGCTGCGTATGACCTTGTACATAACGGCACTATTCCCTCTGTTCGTATAGGTACAAGCTACTTAATTACTAAAAAGAGTATTGAAAATTTTCTTTCTGCCGGTAGTTGACATTTTGCGCTGTTGTGCTAAAATGACCGTACAACAGCAAGCGGACTACAGAAAGGAGATTATTTAATTGACAGGAAGCTTGCAAGCAAAACGCGGCAAATATTATGCCGTTCTGAATTTCGTAGACAACACTGGAAAGCGTAAGCAGAAGTGGGTTTACACAGGTTATGAAGTAAAGAATAATCTGCGTAAAGCTGAGGCGGCTATGCGGTCAATAATTAGCGAGTATGAAAGTGCTCAGCTGATTTATGAACCCAATATACTTATCTCGGACTACTTAGATCAGTGGCTCACGGAGACGAAACCCTTCATAGACACTGTAACGTGGGACGGTTATAAGGTTATAGTCGATTCTCATGTTCAACCGTATTTTGAGGAACACAAAATAAAATTAGTGGATGCCAACCTTGACAATATACAGCAATATTTTGACTATAAGGCGACCCACGGCAGAAAAGATGGGAATGGCGGTCTATCACCTAAAACCCTTCGTCTGCACAAGAATGTTCTTCAGCTTGCCTTTAAGGAGGCTATGCGGCATAAGCTCATAAGGTCTAATCCCTGTGAACTCGTGCGTCTCCCAAAACTTGAGAGACGGGAGTATGAGTGGTATAATGCCAGTGAAATTAACACTCTGCTTGAGACCATAAAGGACGAGCCTTTGCATCCGCTCATCCAAACTACAGTCATGTATGGACTGCGGCGCAGTGAGGTTTTGGGTCTACAGTGGCAAAGCATTGATTTTGACACAAATACTATCCTTATACGTCACACGGTCTCTATGTCAACCAAGGTTGTCGAGAAAGACAAAACCAAAAATAAATCAAGTTATCGGTCGTTTCCGCTGTTTTCTGAAATTAGAGAGCTACTGCTTCAGCTCAAAGAAGAGGAACAGAAGAACAGAGAGTTCTTTGGAGACACCTATGTGGAGAATGATTATATCTTCAAATGGGCGAATGGCGCAATGTATGACCCGTCATATATATCGCACAAATTCGGAGACCTATTGAGAAAATATAATCTCCCGCATATAAGATTCCACGATCTAAGACATAGTTGTGCGAGCCTTCTTCTCGCCAAAGGTTGTTCGCTCAAGGACGTCCAAGATTGGATGGGTCACGCCGATATAAAGATGACTTGTAATATATATGGACACCTTGATTTGTCGAGGAAAAAGATGACCTCTGAAATTATTCGCGAAACTTTAGCTCAGGCGTGTTAGACAAAACGTTAGACACATGGGAATTTCGAGCTATTTTAGAAAAGGGAAAAGCCCTGAACCCGTTGAGGCTCAAGGCTTCTGAGATGGCTCCCCCTGTTGGACTCGAACCAACGACCCTGCGGTTAACAGCCGCATGCTCTACCGACTGAGCTATTGAGGAATATATAATGTATATTAACCAAAATATAAAAATAATATACATAAAAATATCTTACCTAAACTCATAAAACTTAAATTCTATATATATTTAGGAAGATTTAACCGATTCTTTTGAATCGGTTAAAACATAAGCCGGCATTGAAATAATTTTCCAGGACGCGACCGTCCAAGTATCGTCTACGCGGAAGAGCTTAACTGCTGTGTTCGGAAAGGGAACAGGTGGGACCTCAACGCTATAAACACCGGCAAAAGGTAATTGAAAAGAGAAGTAAAAAGGAGAGAACAAGAACAAAAGGAAAAGCCCTCGACCAATTAGTATCTGCTAGCTAAACATGTCACCATGCTTACACATCAGACCTATCAACCTCATCGTCTTTGAGGGGTCTTACTTACTTACGTAATGGGATATCTTATCTTAAGGCCGGCTTCACGCTTAGATGCCTTCAGCGTTTATCCGTTCCGCACTTAGCTGCCCAGCTGTGCCACTGGCGTGACAACTGGTGCACCAGAGGTGCGTCCATCCCGGTCCTCTCGTACTAGGGACAGCTCCTTTCAAATATCCTGCGCCCACGACAGATAGGGACCGAACTGTCTCACGACGTT
>ENA-OZTQ01000318-OZTQ01000318.1-human-gut-metagenome-genome-assembly--contig:-NODE-318-length-9032-cov-5.514314_pt1 | contig 9032 bp, 7 predicted proteins | sample MGYA00244231_ERZ653992 | MGnify/ENA primary metagenome ERZ653992 (study PRJEB26926, sample SAMN06164456) | human gut metagenome | biome: ENVO:00009003; feature: ENVO:2100002; material: ENVO:00002003... | reverse complement strand
TCTCGTGGGCTCGGAGATGTGTATAAGAGACAGATTATGGACTTTCAATATTACGATTTCTTGAACGTCGGGTAAATAACCTTTGGATTTTTATTCAACTTTTTTCCGCAAAAATTCATCTCAGCGGAAGCCAGAACACGAACTGCGTATATTCGCCCGGCTCGCTGTTGACGGTTATCTGACCGCCGTGCATATCGATTATGGTCTTGACTATATACAGTCCGAGACCCGCTCCCTTGACATCGTAGCTGCGCGATTTGTCCGTTTTATAGAAGCGCTCAAAGACTTTGCCCGCCTCTTCGCGCGAGATTCCCTTGCCGCTGTTCTTGACGGAGAATATCATCTTTTCGCTGTCCGACTTTATCGCGACTTCGATATAGCCGCCCTCGTTCGTGAACTTCACGGCGTTGTCGATAAGATTATATACGACCTGATTTATCATATCCTCATCGGCGCAGATGTTGAGCGGCTCGACTTTATCAAGGCCGCGTATCTCTATCTTCTTTTCATCTATCGCGCGCTCGAAGCCGAGCATCGTTTTGAAGGTCATTGCCGAAATGTCGAACTCCTTGGGCTGGATTTTTAACTGACCCGCCTCTATCTTCGACATATTGAGCATACCCGTGACAAGGCGAGAAAGGCGCTTGACCTCATCGGAGACTATTCTGAGATAATATGTGCTCTTCGACGAATCTATCGTGCCGTCGAGTATTCCGTCTATGAATCCGCCGATAGTGGTCATCGGGGTCTTTAACTCGTGCGAGACATTCGCGACGAAATTGCGTCTCGAAGTCTCGATAGCCGAAAGCGCGTTCGCCATCGAGTTGAACGCCGTCACAAGCTCCGCGACCTCGTCCTCGTCGCCGCCCAGCACTTTATGATAGGGCACCGAGATTCGGTTGCTGAAATCGCCCTTTGCATACTGCTTTGCCGCCGCCGACATCTCGCGCAGGGGCTTTGTCATCTGATAGGTCATAACATATGTTGCAACGAATGCTATCGCGAGCGCGAGAATTGCCGAGAACAGGAACATCTTGAGCATCGCCCTGACAGGCTCGTGCAGCGAATCCGTATCCTGCGAAGCGATGACCGCGCCGCAAAGCTTGCCGGATGCCACTATCGGCTCAACGCTTATAAAATGCGAGCTCTTGTACATTCCGCCGAGCGTGCCCGTTTCGGTATATCCGCCGCTACTGAGCCTCGACAGAGCTGTTTCGGGGACGGTATATTTGCTGTGGACTATGCACTCGCCCATGTACATCACGAGATTGGACTGCCATATATCCTTACAGCAGATTATCTTGCCGTCGGTGTCGCATATATAAATGTCCGCATCTATCGCCTGCGAGAGCTGGGCGGTCGAAACGCTCATGAGCAGAGTAGAATTCTTGTTGCTCTCTTCAAGCGAGTAGCCTTTTTGAATAAGCGCCGCGGCAGTCTGCGAGACGGTCTGCGCGTTCTTCTTTAAAAGCGCCGTCTTCTCTTCGGACTGGTAGCGCGCGATGAATATCAACAACGACGAGCCGAGAATGGTGAAGCCGATGAACAGTATCAGCACCGTCACATAGAAGTAACGGTGAAACAGACCCGAGCGTTTTGTTCTCGAGCCTGCGTTCTTTACATCTTTTATTTCAAACTTTTTGCGTGCTTTTTTCATGCACATCAATCCTTGGTCTCAAACTTGTAGCCTACGCTCCAGACGGTCTTGAGCTCCCACTTGTCGGACACGCCCTCGAGCTTCTCTCTGAGCCTCTTGACATGGACATCGACCGTTCTCGAATCGCCGTAATAATCGAAGCCCCAGACTTCGTCGAGCAGCTGATCGCGGGTGAACACCCTGTTCGGGTTGCTGGCAAGGTGATAGATAAGCTCCAGCTCTTTGGGCGGAGTGTCGATGCGCTTGCCGTCGACCCAGAGCTCGTAGTTCGTCAGGTTTATCTTGAGCTTGTCATATTCGACCTGCTTTATATCCGCCGCCGGAGCGCCCGCGCTGCGTCTGAGGACCGCCTTGACGCGCGCCACAACTTCCTTTGCATCGAAGGGCTTGACGACATAGTCGTCCGCGCCGAGCTCGAGGCCGAGAACTTTGTCAAAAGTCTCGCCCTTTGCGGTGAGCATGATTATCGGCTTGTCCGAGAATTTTCTTATCTCGCGGCAGACCTGCCAGCCGTCGAGGCGGGGCAGCATGATATCAAGCAGCATCAGATCCGGCTGAATCTCGCCGAAGCTCTTCACGGCGCTCTCGCCGTCGTTTACTATGCTGACTGTGTAGCCCTCTTTTTCAAGATAGAGGCGCAGCAGTTCGCAGATATTAACGTCGTCGTCAACGACAAGTATTTTTTCGTTAGCCATAAGTACCTCTCCTTTGTTTTAAACGAACCCATTGTAATTATTATAGACCATTCAAAAAAGTTTGTGTGAATGGCGGAATAACATTTTGTTACAAAATTTCGTATATTTACCTGTGCAGATTCTCGCCCATGCTCACGAGCTTATGCTCAATAGAATCGACAAGCGCTATCCAGCTCGCATTTATAACGTCCTGCGACACGCCGACCGTTGTCCAGATATCCTCGCCGTCGGACGAAGTTATAAGAACGCGGACGCTCGCCGCCGTGGCGTCTTTGGGCTCCATGACGCGAACCTTGTAGTCGATGAGCCTCAATTTTCTAAGGCACGGGTAGAACACCTCGAGTGCTTCACGCAGAGCGCGGTCGAGCGCGTTGACGGGGCCGTCTCCGTCCGACGCCGCTATCCTGACTCTTCCGTCAACGCTGAGCTTTATCGTTGCCGTCGCGCTGTGGCCGTTGTCATAGGGCAGCTCGTCGAGCACCTTGTAGCTGATGAGATCGAAGAACGGCTTGTATTTTCTGACGAGACGGTGAACTATCAGCTCGAACGACGAATCAGCGCCCTCATACTGATAGCCCTCGTATTCTTTTTGCTTCAGGATATCGAGCAGCTCCGCGACCTGCGGCGAATCCTTGTCGAAATCGGGATAGAGCTTCTGTATCTTCTTGAGCACCGCCGCCTTGCCGGTCACTTCAGAAAGCAGGAAGCGCCTGCGGTTGCCGACGGATTCGGGGTCGATATGCTCGAACGATTCGCTGAATTTCAAAACGCCGTCGGCGTGCATTCCCGCTTTATGGGCGAATGCGCTGCGCCCGACAAACGGCACATCCCTGTGCAAAGTTACATTGGCTATCGACGCTATCTTTATCGCCGATGAGGTCAGATTTTTCAAATTCTCCTGCGGGATACACTCATAGTCGGACTTTATCTGCAAATTGGGGATTATCGAAGTCAGGCTCGCGTTTCCGCAGCGCTCGCCGAAGCCGATAAATGTGCCCTGCACCTGCTTCGCGCCCGCTCTTACCGCCATGAGCGCGCCCGCACACGCCATATCCGAATCGTTGTGGGTGTGAATTCCTATATCTGTACCTGGAAAGGCTTTTACAACATCGCCGGTGATTTTTTCAATATAATCGGGAAACGAGCCGCCGTTTGTGTCGCACAGAGCAAGGCAGTCCGCACCGCCGCGCAGAGCCGCGCGCAGACTTTCGAGCGCGTAGCCGTCATTGTCCGACATACCGTCAAAGAAGTGCTCGGCGTCGAAAACGACATATTTGCCGTGGCTTTTGAAAAAGCGGCAGGTCTCCTCTATCATAGATAGATTTTCTTCGAGGCTCGTCTGCAAAACGCCCTCGACCTGAACTTTTCTGCTCTTGCCGACTATTGAAACGCACGGGGTTCCCGCCTTGAGCAGAGCGGCACACGCCGCGTCCTCTTCGACTCTCTCGCCCTTTCTTCGCGTTGAACCGAATGCGCACAGGCGGGAATTTTTGAGCCACAGCCTGCTCGCCCGCTCGAAAAATTCAAGCTCGCGCGGATTGGAGGTCGGGTTGCCCGCCTCGATTATCGGTATGCCGAGATCGTCCAGCACACGGACTATCTCCAGCCTGTCGTTGACGGAAAAGGATATTCCCTCACCCTGAGCGCCATCGCGCAGGGTCGAATCGAGCAATTCGATTTTTTTCAACTCTCTCCCTCCCGTGTCAGTCGTTTATGACCGTGTCGCCGCTCTCAAGAGCGGTTATGCCCGAGCGCGAAAGCTCGGCTATTCCGTGGACGCTCATGTCCGCGATAAACGCGTCTATTCGCTCCGGCTCGCCCGTCAGCTCCGCCGTGAGCATCGTGTGACCGATATCCTTGACCCTCGCGCCGTAGGCTATGACGGTCTTTAGGACCTGCGGTCTGTCTTTGTTGAGGCAGTGGACTTTTATCAGCAGAAGTTCGCTCGAAACGAGCTTCCCCTCTTCGAGATGCGCCACTTTTATGACATCCTCGAGCTTCAACAGCTGAGCCTCGACCTGCTTTACCTGCTCCGGCTCAACCTCGGAGACAACCGTCATTCGCGAGAACTCGGGATGCTCGGTCTCGGAGACCGTGAGGCTTCGTATATTATATCCGCGGCGCGCAAAAAGTCCCGCCACTCTGAGCAGAACGCCCGAGCGGTTTCGGACAAGCGCCGAAACGGTCAGCTTCTGAGTCATAATAATTTCTCCTTATTTGTAGATAGCCGTCGTGATATCGCCGCCCGGAGGTATCATCGGGAGCACCGCGCAGCCTGGGTCGATGCGGCAGTCTATAACTACGGGCTTGTCCATCGAGAGCGCCTTTTTGAAAACGCGCTTCGCCTGCGACGGATTCTTTATTCTCATGCCCTTGACGCCGAACGCCTTTGCGACGGCGGCTATATCCGTACCGCGCTCCGGCTGGGTCGCGGAAAAGCGTCCGTCATAGAACACCTTCTGCCACTGGCGCACCATACCGAGCACGCCGTTGTTCATAACTATAACAACAACTGGGATATTATATCTGCTGAGCGTTGCAAGCTCGCTCAGGTTCATGTGGAATCCGCCGTCCCCTGTTATCAAAATGGTCTTTCGCTCGGGTTTGCCGAGTGCCGCGCCTATCGCCGCACCCATACCAAAGCCCATCGCGCCCAGCCCGCCCGAGGTTATCAGCGAACGCGGGCGTTCAAAATCATAGTACTGCGCCGTCCACATCTGATTCTGACCGACATCGGTCACTATATTCGCTTCGCCCTTCGTCAGCTCGCTCAGAGTGTGCAGAACCGTGTACGGAGCATAGGGCTTCGGGCGTGGAATCCGCCTTTTGAACTCGGCTATCTCGCCGAGCCACTCGGAATTCTCTCCGGGCGGCAGCATCGCGCTGAGCTTCTCGAGCGTCTTTCCTAGATCGCCGAGAATGTGGGCGTCGGAAATTATATTTTTGTCGAACTCCGCCGCGTCTATATCAATATGTATTATCTTCGCCTTCGGGGCGAAGCTCTCTTTGCTCGCGGCGACGCGGTTTGAAAATCTCGCGCCCGCGGCAATGAGTAAATCGCAGTTTAACGCCGCCATATTTGCCGCCGGGTTTCCGTGCATGCCGACGAGCCCCAAGAACAGCTCCGCCGAGCACGGATAAGCGCCGAGCCCCATCATAGAACACGCGACGGGGATATGCAGTTTTTGAGCAAATGTTTTCAGCGCGTCCGACGCGCCGGAGCTTATCGCCCCGCCGCCGACATAGATAAGCGGTCTTTTGGCTTTTTCTATCATCTGCGCCGCGCGTTCGAGCTCGGCTTTCTCCGGCTCTTTTGCCGGGGAGGGCTCGCTCTTCAGTGCGCGTTCATATTCCTCGCTCTGAGCCGCGATATCCGCCGGGATATCTACTAAAACCGGTCCTTTTCTGCCGGACTGCGCTATCGAGAACGCCTCGCGGACATCCTGCGCCACTCCGCGCTCGCCCGACGCGATAAACGAATATTTCGTCACCGGCATCGTAACGCCCGCGATATCGACCTCCTGAAACGAGTCGCTGCCGAGGAGCGAGGTCTTGACGTTCCCCGTTATCGCAACAACGGGGCTCGAATCCATGTATGCTGCGGCGATGCCCGTCACGAGATTGGTGGCACCGGGTCCCGAGGTCGCGATAACGACTCCCGTTCTGCCAGTTGCGCGGGCGTAGCCGTCCGCCGCGTGAGCCGCCGCCTGCTCGTGGCAGGTGAGTATATGGCGAATTTTATCGCATTTGTAAAGTTCATCGTAGATATCGAGCACCGCACTGCCGGGATAGCCGAAAACCGTATCGACTCCCTGTTCGAGCAGCACATCTATCAGCGCCCGCGCACCCGTTGAATTCATAAACACGCCTCTGAAAAAATTTATTTTACCGAGAATTTGAAGCTTGTGCGGCTTCTGAACTTTTCACCCGCCTTGAAAATGCAGGACGGGAAGTTCGGCTGATTCGGAGAGTCGGGATAGAACTGGGTCTCAAGGCAGAAGCCGGCATATTTGTTCATCAGCGTGCCGCCCTTGCCGGGTATTTTGTCGAGGAAGTTGCCGGTGTAGAGCTGAACGCCGGGCATATCCGTAGTAACTTCCATAACGCGCCCGCTCTCGGGGTCATATGCAGTCGCGAACGCGCCCTGCGTGCCCTCGTCGATGCAGAAATTATGGTCGTAGCCGTTGCATCCGATAATGAGCTGATCGTCGTCCTGATCTATATCCCTGCCGATAGTTTTCATCTGTCTGAAATCAAACGCCGTGCCGGTGACATCTCTTATCTCGCCGGTCGGTATGCTGTCCTCATCAATGGGAGTGTAGCGCGACGCGGACAGGCGAAGCTCCTGAGAGAGCACGTTCGGACGCTTATACGAGCCGAGATTGAAATACGCGTGATTCGTCATGTTTATCGGCGTGTCCTCGGTGCAGACAGCTTCATATGCAATCGAAAGCTCGTTGCTGTCATCAAGAGTATAAGTCACCTTTGCGCTCATCGCGCCGGGGAATCCGTTCGAGCCCTCGTCGCTCTTATATTCGAGAACAAGGCTCTCGCCCTCGACTTTTGCCGCCCAGACAGCGTGCGAAAACTCGCCGCCGCCATGCAGGCAGGTCTTGCCGTTCTCGTTCTTTATGACATCAATTTCTTTGCCGTTAACGGTAAAATGTCCGCCGCAGATGCGATTAGCATATCTGCCGACAATTTGACCCTGATAGTCCGAGCGTTCGACATGACCCTTGAGATCGTCAAAGCCGATGAGAACATCCTCGAAATTGCCGTCTCTGTCGGGCGCAAAAAGCGACTGCCAGGTTGCGCCGTATGTAATGACGGACGCACTGACGCCGTTTGCGTTCTTGAGCTCGTATATATCGACCTCTCTGCCGTCGGAAAGAGTGCCGAAAAGTTTCTTTGAAATCATTGATTTCATCCTCCTGCTGTTATATTAACTCATGGTAAATTATACATTTAATAAAGACAAGTGTCAAGCCGAACGGCGCACCGGCGCGCAACAGAAAAGCTGAATCTGGCGGCAAAAATTACAGCATCCATATTGACACGGGCAAATTCACAGTTTATAATAAAATCAATTTAGTACAGTAAAGCCTTAAATCTGAGGCAAAGACCGATTCGGGGCTTGCTGAAAGGGGAATAACAATGAGTTCATCAAAAGGAAAGTATATGAACTTCAAGGAAATCGCCGCCTATTCGCTCGGTCTTTTCGGCTTCCAGGCGATAGTCGGACTCCTGAATTCATATCAGGCGGAGTTTGACGCTTCGATTCTCGGCGCGGACATCGCAGTCGTCGGTATTCTCGTGCTCGTGGCGAAGATTCTCTCCGCAGTTTTCGACCCGTTCGTCGGCAATATGATCGACCGCTCGAAGAGCAAAAACGGCAAGTTCAAATCGATGATTGCAAAGTCGATCCTGCCCCTGCTCGTCATGTCCGCGGTTGTGTTCATCGACGTGCCGTTCAAGACGAACAAAGCGGCAACTTACATATGGATCTTCGCGACCTATCTCCTCTGGAGCTTCGCGATGACCCTCGGCGACGTGCCCTCGCAGGGCATCGCATCCGTCCTCACTCCCGACCCGACGGAGCGCACGAATGTCGTCTCCATCTCAAACACGTTCAAGCAGATAGGCTTCTCCGCCTGCGTCGTGATAGTGCCCATCGCCTGCCTTATAATCCCTGGCGGCTCCAAGGTGCTCGTCAAGAGCGGCGAAACCGACCTGCCCATGATAGCGAACGAGTATCTGTTCACCGCCGTGCTCACTGCCGTTTTCGGCTGCGTGCTGTTCGGGCTTATCCCGCTTCTCAACAAAGAGCGCGTACCCTACACCGCGGGCGACAAGATATCTTTCAAGGACATGATGGGCGCGCTCAAATCGAATAAGCCGTTCATGCTCGTCATAATCTCGTATTTCCTCGGCTTCGGACGCCAGATGGCAATGGGCATTCAGGTTCAGGCGGCGAATATTCTTCTCGGCTCACAGAACCTCGTCGCAGTCCTCGGCATCTCAACTGCCATCGGCACGATGATAAGCATGGCGGCCTGCCCGTTCCTTATAAAAAAGCTCGACGAGAAAAAGGTCTTTATCGGACTTTCGGTCTACGGCTTCATCGCATCCGTGCTCTCGTTCGTGATAGCCCACTTCTGGTTCACGAACCCCGACAACATGGTGCTCACCATCCTCTTCTACTTCTCACTGTTCCTCATGGGTCTCCAGTTTGCGTCCGTCAACCTCATGCCCATGATAATGACCGCCGACTGCGTTGACTACTATGAGTACGAGACCGGCAAGCGCATGGAGGGCACAGCATATTCGGTGCTCACGCTGACCATTAAAATCTGCCTTGCGCTCGGCACGGCACTCGGCCTTGTGTTCGTTCAGGTCTCCGGCTATTCGGACACCGTGCGTGAGATCGCCGCAGGCACCGCCGCCGGATTCGCGACAAAGACAAAGGACATCGTGTTCTTCGCCTACGCCGTTGTCCCCGGTATTCTCTCCCTGCTCTCCGCTATCCCGATATTCAAATACGATATCGTCGGCAAGAAGAAGCAGGAGATATCCGACGCGCTCCAGGCAAGAAGAACCGCCGCAGCCGCCGAGAAATAATCAAAGCAAAAAGTTATCCTCCGTATGGATTCATACGGAGGATTTTTTGTTTGGTTTAGATT
>ENA-OZTQ01000291-OZTQ01000291.1-human-gut-metagenome-genome-assembly--contig:-NODE-291-length-9380-cov-6.710349_pt1 | contig 9380 bp, 7 predicted proteins | sample MGYA00244231_ERZ653992 | MGnify/ENA primary metagenome ERZ653992 (study PRJEB26926, sample SAMN06164456) | human gut metagenome | biome: ENVO:00009003; feature: ENVO:2100002; material: ENVO:00002003... | reverse complement strand
CCCAAAACTCAAAAAAAGAGAGTGTATCGCAAAAATCGAATTACGATACACTCCCTTACCCCTCATAGCCCTTGAGCATCTTCCATCCTCCCCCTCCACATGATTGTTGCGGCTGTTCTTAGTTCTTGCATCTGTTTTGTCTCGGCTCAGAGCTTCAGCTCCTCTTTTATCAGGCATCTCTCCTACGCCCCGCTCGCCCGCAGATACTCCAGATACTCCCGTGCCTCCCACGGCGTCAGACACAGTATGCTCTCCACCACGTCCAGCCACTCCTCGTCCGTCAGGTCGCGCAGCTTTATCCCCTGCGCCCGCTCCCAGCGGTTCATCACGTCTCGGTTGCTGTCCCCCTCGCCCGGCGCCTTCGGTGCCAGATTGTACCTCAGTTCTCTCTTCATCTTTGTTCTCCTCTTTTTCAGATGTGATTATTCTATTTCCTCGTTCTCTGTTTCCTTGAGCAGATTCTGTATCTTTTCGTACGGCTCTCGGCGCAGGACGTGTATGTTGTAACGCTTCTGAGATTCTTGTGCCTTCTTTTTGTCCATTTTTTTGCCTTCGCCAATACATTCCTCCGCATCTTGCGCAACTCTTCTCCTTGTGCAAATCCATATTCATCTATTGAAGCGAGGAGAGCCTCGTGAGTAATAGTGCGAAGGATTGAACCATCTGTTGCAAATATAGCAATTCTTTTTAGTTCTTACAAATGTACAGCAATCGTATCGCCGGTTTGGACTTATTGCCGTTCCGTCCGGTTGCGGGTTCAACGTTGATGTCCATGTAGAGTGCGGCATCCTCACTTAGCGGCATACAAATAGAGATGTCGCTTTCGCCTCCGCGGCCTTCACATCCGCTTTATCCTTCATATCAGTAACCTCCGCAACATCCGTAACCTCCCCCCTTTTTCGTCCTGAACAGAACTTTTTCCCGTTCCCTTGTATAACCGCCGACAAAGCATTACCTTTGCCACAGATTCCAGGTTCAGATATTCAACGTCAGCGAGATTGATTCGCTGTTTGTCTATCAAGGCCTGGATTTTTTTATGGTCCAGATAGGTCGCTTTACCCAGGGCTCTCCAGTTTAGCCACTCAGCATTGTCTTTCGGGAACAAACCTCGTACGGTGGATACCTCACTGCCATTGTGCTGCTGATTCAAATGTATTCCCACAAAAAACTGTTTCCCGCCATAGCTTAAATGCTTTATCACATTCTTGGCATTATTACCATAGTTGAACACTGCCCAAGGCCGGTTTAGCGCTCCTACCAATCCCTTCACATCCTCCATCGGAAAATGATGATTCTCCTGTTCCGATTTCTCTGCAAGTCGTGTCGCCGCCTTCACATCCATTACATCCGTTACATCCGCAACATTCGTTACATCCATTACATCTCCCTTTTCGCCCTGAACAGAACTTTTTTCGCCATCCCCATGTTTTTCTGCCGACAAAGCATTACCTTTGCCAGCAGGTTTGAAACTGAAATTGTCCGAAGGCGTTACGGGTGTAGTGGGAGAGGCATTAGGCATCAACCCTTCGAAACTATCAGTTCCTTTTTTTCTTTTTAACATCGTGTAGAATGCCAACTATTTGCGGTTATCTCGTTTAGGTATGAGTCTGCAACGTCATCAACTCTCTGCTTGGTGGTTTCTTTTTTGCGAAACTTTGCTGCATCAACGCCGATTTAAGAAGGCTCTAAGTGGTTAAGTCTGCCTCGCTTCCTTTGTTTTTTTGCGCATAAGCGTATCAGGGAATCCCTTCTCATTCATTCCCGGCTCCTCGCGCTTCATTGCTTCTTATCAGGCTCTTACAGCGAGGGAATATAGGTAAGCGAAGGTTTGTTTGAGCTTTTAACGGCTTGGGAGTTCTTAATCGCACTCACAGCCTTCGCCTTTATTCTTGAACATAGGCTTCTACGATTTCTAAAATATACATTTTGTGAAATCCTGCCGTTATGCCGCTATCTAACTTCTTTGCTTCCTCGCTTGAGCTATACCATTTGTCGCGCAGAGTGGAATCGTAGAAGCACTCCGGTTTTAGAAAATCTGCATACAGTTTGCGGCCTATGAGGGTAATCCTTGACTGTTTATAGATGACGTCGCCCTGTTCCGTCGGCTCTAATATCAACCCTGATGCCTCAACTTTGTTGATGTCCCTGCCCGATTTGGTGCCGCAGATTTTGTGAATATCCCGGGCTTCCTTACTTGTTCCGAGGAACGAAATAGAAAAGCTGTCGTTAAGTTCTGCAAACTCGAATGTGTAACGTTCAGGGCGTATAAACACGAAAGCTACGGGTTTATTCCATAGCCATCCTATTCCACCCCAAGACGCTGTCATAAGATTGAAGTTATCGCTTTTCCCTGCTGTGAGCAGCATCCATTCTTTGCCAATGGCCTCAAAGACATTGTCATTGAGGTCCTTTGGATTTATTTTCTTCATAATTCGTGATTCTTAATCCGGTTCGTAGCCTTCGTAGTAGTACGACTGATCGATACCGTGGAAGATGACATCGCGGTCATCGGTTTCTGTTGTGAGCGCTCCTTGCAGGAGTACCCGCAATTCAAGATCGTTGATAGGACTGCGCTCCATGGCCTGCATGTATGCTTCGCGTGTAATATTGCGCCAGTCAACGACCTTGCCAAGTGAGCGCCTAAGCATCATATCGAGCCAAATTCGAGTGGCGCGTCCGTTGCCCTCCATGAAAGGGTGCGCAATATTCATCTCAACGTATTTGGCTACAATCTCCTCAAAGGTGTCTTCCGGCATCTTTTCTATAGCTTCAAGAGCAGGAAGCAGGTAAAGAGAATTGGCAAAGCGGAAACCACCCTTTGAGATGTTCTGCGTCCGTATCTCGTCTGCGAATGGATAGAGCCCGGCAAAAAGTGCTCTGTGTATTGCTTGCAAGCCGCCGGTTGTGCCTACCTCAATTTTATAGACTTCGCCCGTGGCGAAAAGACTTTTAGCCTTCTCGATATTGGCACGGTCAATTTCGTTCTGCGTCATTGCCTACAAGTAAAAGAAATCCGAGATACCGGAATTCCGATATCTCGGATTTTTAATTGTATCTATTGACTAATTCTCTATATTACTCTTCAATAGCAGCCTGAGCCGCAGCTACGCGGGCGATGGGCACGCGGAAGGGTGAGCAGCTGACGTAGTTCATGCCGAGTTTGGCGCAGAACTTCACTGAGCTGGGCTCGCCGCCGTGTTCGCCGCAGATTCCAACTTTGAGGTCGGGGTTGGTGGCACGGCCTTTCTCTACGCCCATGCGTACGAGCTGACCTACGCCTTCCTGGTCGAGTACCTCGAACGGATCGACTTTCAGGATGCCTTTCTCTTTGTAGTATTTGAGGAACTTGGGTGCGTCGTCGCGTGAGTAGCCAAAGGTCATCTGGGTGAGGTCGTTGGTGCCGAAGCTGAAGAATTCGGCTACCTCGGCTATCTGGTTGGCGGTGAGGGCGGCACGGGGCACTTCAATCATGGTGCCGACTTTGTATGCTATCGACTCGCCGCGCTCGTCGAAGACTTTGGCTGCGGTGGTGTTGATGACGTTGGCCTGATGCTGCAGCTCTTTGAGGGTGCCTACCAGGGGTACCATAATCTCGGGGAAGACTTTGATGCCGCGTGCTTTGCAGTTGAGGGCTGCCTCAATGATGGCACGGGTCTGCATCTCGGTGATTTCGGGATATGTGATGCCCAGACGGCAGCCGCGGTGGCCGAGCATGGGGTTGAATTCCTCAAGGCTGTCTACTTTGGCTTTTACCTCTTCAAGGGTCTTGCCCATTTCTTCGGCAAGCTCTTTCTGAGTGGCTGTCTGGTGAGGTACGAACTCGTGCAACGGGGGATCGAGGAGGCGTACGGTAACACCGAATCCGTCCATGGCTTCGAAGATGCCTTCGAAGTCGCCGCGCTGCATGGGAAGCAGTTTTGCGAGAGCTATTTTGCGGCCTTCAACGTCGTCGGCGAGAATCATTTCGCGAACGGCTTTGATGCGGTCGCCTTCAAAGAACATGTGCTCTGTGCGGCACAGACCTATGCCCTGAGCGCCGAAGTGACGTGCCTGTTTGGCGTCGCGCGGGGTGTCGGCGTTGGTGCGTACCAGAGTCTTGGTGTATTTGTCGGCCAGGTTCATGATAGCGCCGAAGTCGCCGCCGAGTTCCGGTTCTGCGGTGGGCACCTGTCCGTCGTAAACGTCGCCTGTGGAGCCGTTGAGTGAGATCCAGTCGCCTTCATGGTAAACTTTGCCACCCATTTCCACGGTCTTGGCTTTGTAGTCTACGTGTATTTCACCGGCGCCTGATACGCAGCATTTGCCCATGCCGCGAGCCACAACAGCAGCGTGGCTGGTCATGCCGCCGCGCATGGTGAGGATGCCCTGAGCCACGAGCATGCCGCGGAGGTCTTCGGGCGAGGTCTCTATACGCACCAGGATGACTTTCTTCTTCTTCTCTGCCCATGCTTCAGCGTCATCGGCCTGGAATACTATCTGGCCGGTGGCTGCACCGGGGCTTGCGGGAAGACCCTTGGCCACTACTTTGGCGCGTTTGAGGGCGTCTTTGTCGAAGATGGGGTGCAGCAGCTCGTTGAGTTTGTTAGGCTCCATGCGCAGAAGGGCGGTCTTCTCGTCGATTTCGCCTGCGCGGAGAAGCTCCATGGCGATGCGTACCATGGCTATGCCGGTGCGTTTGCCGTTGCGGGTCTGGAGCATCCAGAGTTTGCCGTCCTGGATGGTGAACTCCATGTCCTGCATATCTTTGTAATAGTCCTCAAGTTTGTGGGCTATGCTGATGAGCTCGGCAGCGCAGTCGGGCATTGTCTCTTCAAGAGCGGGATATTTAGCTGCGCGTTCCTCTTCGCTGATACCCTGCAGGGCAGCCCAGCGGCGAGAGCCCTCGATGGTGATTTGCTGAGGAGTGCGAACGCCGGCTACCACGTCTTCGCCCTGAGCGTTGATGAGGTATTCGCCGTTGAAGATGTTTTCGCCTGTGGCGGCGTCGCGGCTGAAGGCTACGCCGGTGGCTGAGTTGTTGCCCATGTTGCCGTAAACCATTGCCTGCACGTTAACGGCGGTGCCCCATTCTTCGGGTATCTGGTTCATGCGGCGATAGAGGATGGCGCGTTCGTTCATCCATGAATCGAATACGGCGCAGATGCCGCCCCAGAGCTGATCCCATGCTGAGGTGGGGAAGTCCTTGCCTGTGTATTCCTTAACGGCTGCTTTGAAGCGTACCACGAGGTTCTTGAGGTCTTCAACGTCGAGGTCATTGTCGAACTTAACGCCTTTTTCCTCCTTCACCTGGTCCATGATGGCCTCGAAGGGGTCGATATCAGTTTTCGATTTGGGTTTCATGCCCAGAACCACGTCGCCGTACATCTGCACGAAGCGGCGGTATGAATCCCATGCGAAGCGGGGATTGCCGCTCTTTTCAGCCATGGTGGCTACGGTGGCGTCGTTCATGCCGAGATTGAGGACGGTGTCCATCATGCCGGGCATGGAGGCGCGGGCGCCTGAACGTACGGATACGAGCAGGGGATTGGCGGGGTTGTCGAACTCTTTACCTGTGAGTTTCTCTACGTGTTTGATGGCTTCTTTTACGTCGTTTTCTATTTTATTGATGACGTAGTCGCGACCATTTTGGTTGTATTCGTTGCAGACTTCTGTGGTGATTGTGAAGCCCGGAGGAACGGGCATTCCTAGAAGGTTCATCTCGGCCAGATTCGCTCCTTTGCCGCCGAGCAGATTGCGCATCGACGCATTGCCTTCAGCTTTACCGTCGCCAAAGGTGTAGATGTTTTTGCTCATGTATTTATTAAGTTTTTCGTAGTGTCTGTTTTTGAAAAATTATTTAGTGGGGTTGCAAAGTTAATAAATTTCTCCAAGACTGCAAAGAATTTGTGGAATTTTTGGGGTAATATTTTTAGAAATTTTTGCAATTTCTATTTTCGGATTTGCTTGTCTGGACATTTCAGACCCCTGAAACGGAGCTCCGGCAAGAAATTATGTGATTATCAATGAGAAATAAAATGAACCCCACAACGTTATAAGTTTTGAGTTAATAGGGTAGTAACTTTTATGAAAAAATTCCTGTCTATGCAGATTGATTTATGACAGTTACAGCAAGTACCCTTATGTAATATGCTTATGCAATTGAAATTCAGATTACAGGCAAAGATAATAATGGCTGTCGTGCTTGCGTTGTGCTGCGTGGGTGCAATGGATGCAAAGATTCAGGTAAACGGCGTGGTGGCCGATTCCCTGACCCGGCAGCCTGTGGGCGGAGCGCTGATATGTTTTCAGGGCGACAGCCGACATGGCGTAACGGGCAGCGACGACGGCAGGTTTGTGATAGCTTCGTCCAAGCAGCGCAAGGGGATAGAGATAAAGGTGATGGGTTACAGACCTGTGTCGGTGTCACTCAACGTAATGAGCGGACGGGTGAATCTCGACACCCTGTTTCTTGTGCCGCAGAGCAAGGAACTGGCGGCTGTGGTGGTAAAGCCCAAGAAGCAGAAGTATTCGAAGAAGAATAATCCGGCGGTGAGGTTCATGCAGCGGCTGCGTGCCAGCGGCGACAGTATTGACCCTGTGCGAGCACCATATTTCTCAACAAATGAGTATGAGAAGATTGTGCTGGGCATGAACGTGAAAGATGAGGCTGTGGGCGATTCTACACTTCGTCAGTATGTTGATTACAGCGTTGTAACGGGCAAGCCTTACATCACCATAAGTCTTAAGGAACAGCGGTCGAGGGTGTTGCACAAAAATGGCGACCGCAATGGCAAGCGCGTTGTGGAAGGCTACAGGAGTGTGGGCATTGACCAGAGCTTCGATGTGGGTAATATGCGCAAGATATATCAGGATATTCTTCGGCCCGTAGACCTTTACAGCAACGACATCACCCTGTTGCAAAACAGATTCGTAAGTCCGCTGAGCCGCATAGGGCCCGATTTCTACAAATATTATCTCACAGACACAGTCCTCATCAACGGTGAGCCGAACATAGAGTTGACCTTCACGCCCCACAACCGCGAGTCGATGGGCTTTACCGGACGGATATATGTGCCGATGACCGATTCCACCATGATGCCCCGCAAAGTGGTGATGCAGATACCCCGCGACATCAATCTCAACTATGTGAAGAGCCTCTACATAGTGCAGAATTTTGAGCGCGACAGTCTGGGCAACCGCATAAAGACGAGCGATGACCTGACCGTGGAGTTCCGGCTTGTGGCAGGCACCCCGGAGGTATACGCTCGGCGCGAGACACGCGTTGATGGTTACAGCTATGCGCCTGTGGAGGAATTCAGCGAATATTATGATGCCGAGGGCGATGAGTTTTTCATTGCCGAAGCCTATAACCGCGATGATGCTTACTGGACCGGTCAGCGCGTAACGTCGATGAGCGGAGCGCAAGAGGGAATGGGCAATTTCATGACTCTGCTCAGGCGCAAGAAATGGTTCTATTGGGGCGAGAAGTTTGTGGCACTGATGGATAGGGGATATTTGCGCACAGGCAAGCGGTCAGTGTTCGACATCGGTCCGCTCAACACCCTGATAAGCTTTAACGACATTGAGGGGGCGCGAGTACGTTTCGGCGGCATGACCACAGCCAATCTCAGCAAGCGCCTGTTTGCCAGAGCTTACGGCGCATACGGCTTCAAAGACCATAAGTGGAAATATGGCGGCGAGCTGGAGTATTCGTTCGTGGATAAGAACTATCACTCGCGCGAATTCCCCATACACAGTCTGCGCTTCAGCTTCAGCTACGACATGGACCAGATAGGTCAGCATTATCTGTTTACAAACCAGGATAACGTGTTCTTGAGCCTTAAAAGGACCGACAATTATCTGATGACTTACCGCCGGTATTTCAACCTCCTGTATACCCTGGAGCGCCGCAGCGGTTTCTCATTGGAGACCGGATTGCGCTGGGAGCGCCAGGAGCCTACGAAATGGGTGCCGTTTGTCGCTGCCGACGGCTGGCGATGGAATCATTACAATGCCTCAGCCTTTACCCTGCAGTTGCGATACGCACCCGGCGAAACCTTTTATCAGTCGGCCACCATGCGGCGCCCCATAAACATGGATGCCCCCATAATCCTCCTCACTCAGGAGTTCGGCCCTAAGGGTATGCTGGGCGCCGATTACACCATCAACAAGACCGAGCTGAGTGTGCAGAAACGTTTCTGGTTCTCCGCATTCGGATATGCCGATGTTATAGTCAAGGGCGCCAAGTTATGGAGCAAGGTCTTTTATCCGGCGTTGCCATGGGCCAATGCCAACCTCAGTTATACTATTCAGCCTGAGAGCTTTGCGTTGCTCAACCCTATGGAATTTGCCGTTGACCAATCGGTAAGCTGGGATCTGACCTATTGGATGAATGGTCTGATTTTTAACCGCATACCCTATATCAACAAAGCTAAACTGCGTGAGGTGATCAGCTTCAGAGGATTCTACGGCTCGCTGACCGACAAGAACAATCCTTACAAACAGACTGACATCCCCACTTTCCCGGCCGACAGCCACACTGCTCTGATGGGTCATAAGCCTTACATGGAAATCGGTGTTGGACTGGATAATGTGCTGACTTTCCTGCGCATTGACTATGTCTGGAGACTCACTTACCGCGATTTGCCCGGGGTGGATAAGAGCGGCCTGAGGGTATCGCTGCATTTCTCCTTCTGACGGCTCAGAGGTGAGATTTAAGAGGAGCGGTTGATGTGAGATTGGAGGCAGAATTTTGACCTCAATATTCGCCGAAATCTATTTCCGGCTGGAATGTGGAATCCGTGTCGGCCGAATGTTGATTGTTGGCCACACCGATGCCCACAAGACGAATCATCTGACCCGGCGGCAACACCGAAGGTAGCAGCGCCTTTGCCGCGCTGACAAATTGCGAGGCTTCTGTGAGCTGTGTGAGGTAGGTATGGCTGCGCGAATGGGTCTTGAAATTGGCATATTTAACCTTCAGGACAAAGGTATGACCCACGAAGTTGTTTTTTGCCACACGTCGTTGCAGGTCGGGTGCCATCTCCTCGATAAGCTGCATTATCTCCCGGTGAGAGGCCGTATCGGCCGTCAGGGTCTGTTCGCAACTCACCGATTTGCGTATGCGCGAAGGCTCAACCCTGCGGTTGTCGATTCCCCTTGCGAAGTTATATAGCGAACGGCCCGATTTGCCGAAATGATGCGACAGCATTTGTAAAGAACAGTTGCGCAATTGCTCGCCATTGGTGATACCCAATTTGCGCATACGCTGCGCCGTGGCCGGACCCACACCCCAGAAATCCTCTATCGGTACCTTGCTTATGAAATCAAGAGCCTGGTCGGGATGAATTACGCATAATCCGTCGGGTTTTCGCCAATCGCTGGCTATCTTGGCCAGGAAC
>ENA-OZTQ01000274-OZTQ01000274.1-human-gut-metagenome-genome-assembly--contig:-NODE-274-length-9720-cov-7.563787_pt1 | contig 9720 bp, 14 predicted proteins | sample MGYA00244231_ERZ653992 | MGnify/ENA primary metagenome ERZ653992 (study PRJEB26926, sample SAMN06164456) | human gut metagenome | biome: ENVO:00009003; feature: ENVO:2100002; material: ENVO:00002003... | reverse complement strand
ACGAGATGCTCAGGAGTCTCGTGGGCTCGGAGATGTGTATAAGAGACAGCATAAGGACTGATAGTACCATCTACATTTAACCTTACCGGCTGACCCTGGATAATGGTGTCACCGGCTTTGAATACAAAAGCTTGATGGAGCTTATGAGATTCACTCTTGTAAATAACCGTCTGAGGAGTAGGTACCCCTACTTTAGCCATCAGCTGTGGATTGTTCAATTTCATAGTAAATGTTTATTATTTGGTTTTAGCAATATTTTTCATAATTCCAACTATACTGTAGGCAGTATCCTCAGTATGCTGTTTACCCTCAGTATCATTGTTAGCCATGCTAGAAGCACGATTTACATTCTTAGAACCACAATCTGCACAATGGAGAGGGAATTTTTCCTCTACCTGAGCATCATAGGTAGCTTTTAAAGAAAGTAAAGTTTCTACATTGGTAGTGTCTGCTTCTAACAAAGATAAGATATTAGCATCAGCTTTATCTTCATCTACCGTCTTTTTGTAAGAAGCAATGGTAGCTTCCCTCACATCTTTAAGATGAGCTTCTCCTAAGCTTACCATTTTTTCATTTGACTTAATGGTTTCTTTTAAAGAATCTACCTCTTCTTTCAGAGAGGTAACTTCTCCCTCTGCCTTGGTCTTTGCCTCAGACAGACTCTGATTCTCAGATATGATATCTTTAATCTGAGAAAGAGCAAGCTCAACAGTTGGAGTAGAACCTTCAGCTAAGCTGAGCATGTCCGGTCCGAAGAGTTGCTCAAGGAATTTTTCAACTTCGTTCATATTATTATTTTTTGGTGGGTTTTGGTTCCCCTCATTATTAAATTTGCTGGTATTGTACATCGTACTAATTTGGTTTGCACCCTTGAAATCATAGTAAGATATCTTAGTTTTCAAGGTATCAAGATCCATCGGTTGAACATCAGCATACGAATAATACCTTGCTCCAGCATAATCTGGGTTATTTATTTTACCATTAGCTATAATCTGAGCAAATGGATCAGCCCCATGAGATACAAGAGAAGTTTCTCTATAAGCTATAATCTTTTTAGCTACCCTATGTACTAAACTTCCATCTCCTAATCTGGTATTAAATTTTTCCCTAAATTCAGTATCTGACATATTATGGGATTTAGCCCACTCAAACATAACAGTTACTGAATTAGAATGGATAGAAGGTGGATCCATCAGTATACCACGAGCTATTCTTGGATTAGCTTTTGCATCAATCTTAAGAACTCCATTGATACCACCTGGGATTACTACTCCATTGTCAGCTTTATAAGAATCTTGCCAAGAAACTGATTTAATGGAGCCTATAGCATTCCCTATCTCAGTTTCATGATCACAGTTTACCGTTTGACCAACCAACAAGTTCATAGAAGCTTTTAATACTTCTTCTGGAAACGCGGTTGGATTATAATCTTTAGCAACTATACAGTTAGATAACAAACGGAATACCGGTTCTATAAACTCACTATCCTTGGGATTTAAATCCTCTTTAGTTACATTGGGATAATAAGTATTATAATCAGTATTAGCTCCAAATAACCCATACTTTTCAGTATCTACTTTAGTAGCTTTAAAATAGTTTTCTGAAAATGATTGTAATGGGATACTCACTGGTAAGTGGTTTGCCATTACACTGTGGCCACCACTTAAAATCATAATATCTACAAAATCTGGCATAATATTGAAATTATTTATCGTGGTCTAGAATCTTGATCTGCTCTCTTTGGAACTGTCTTATTCTTATCTCTAGTTTTTCTATCTGAGGTATCTTTATCAGCCTCTCTCTTTTGTTTTTTGGCAGAATCTTGGGATGAGGAAACCCCTTCTGGTTCTTCCATTTGCCTTGGTTCTTTTTGATCTGGTTTTTCATAACCCATTGACCATGCAAATTCTTCTTGACTAATGATACCCTGATTATATAGGCTTACAAGGTTACGAATCTTATACTCAATCCCCTGTTGAACCTTAAGTTCATCTGATATGGTTGAAGTTCCAAAAGTAACCACTACACCCTTATTATTATACCCCGCTAGACGTAATTCTAGAGTATATAAAAATTCCAAGGCATATTTCAGTAGCATTTGAATATTTCTTAACTGGGATATCATTTTTGATAATAATATACCAGTTCCACCTTCGGTTAAGTTATTTTGAACTCCTATGAGAGAACCATTGACCCCTAAACCATTTGCAACGGATTGCTGATTCATTGCCCACGGTTTTTCTATATTACCTATCTCTTTAGTAGTTGAGTTTAATTTAAATTCATGATCATCCTTGAAACCAACCACTATGTTGTCCTTGAGTCCTTCTCTTAAGTTCATCTTAAGCTTACGGAGGATATGTTCCAACCTTCTAGCATAAGCATCCCTTGACTCACTGGGGTTTATTGTGGGTTTCTCCATCTTGGCTTCTAAGAAGCCAACCATACCAACCAGTTCCATGATATGTTTGAAGTTTATCCTCATATCATGTTGACCCTTTAATGAATCAAGGGCGGCCATAAATGGTGGTACCCCATAAGGTTCATCAGTATCATTATACATACCAAGATATTTGTAAGTCTCATTGTTCAATTTTATGAACTCTGGTTTCTTACTCAATACTTGGTTGGGATTCTTCTGATAAGGATGGTATACCCCATCATTTAATCTCCTGAAGTATATCTGTTCTGGGTTGATAAATAATACAGTGGAGATACCATTTAAGTTATTATTTGGAACTGCTTCTATAGAAATAGCTCCACTGGTAAGACATTGTACAGTAAACTTGTTTACCAACCCATCTATACCAGCCGTATACTTTGTCCATGATTTAGAAGCTACCATTAAGTGTTCCCTCATTTTAGTAGCTTCTTCTGGAGTATTCTTAGGGAATGATATAGTATGACCAGTGTTAGCTAACTTAAACATATCTTGTAAAGCTATACTAACATCTGGGTTGATTTTATACAAATCCCTAATCAATGGTATTACATCTCTACGAAAAGAGGATTCCACCAGATTGGTAAAATCCCGTAAAGATAAAACTAATCCACTTCCTTGAGTATCTGGTTCTGATACTCTTCCAGGAGATATTGCACCCACTTTCGGTGAGTCATCTCTTATCTCTGGAGCTTTCAATGATTCTTTGGGTTTTCCCCTACTGAACCATGTTCTTGGGTCCAAGATTGACATAATATAATGGTTTTGTATGTTACAATGGAAGGATTACTGTGTTTCTATTAGTAGTCTTCCTAATATGGTTGCATATAGCTTTTCCAAAGATATCATCATCTGCATAAGCCTGACCTTCCAAATCTATATCTACTGCAGAATTATTTTGCCTATGTTTACCCATAGCAACTGGTCTTCCCATACCATCATAGATGAAAGTATAAGCTTCTTGTACAAAGAAAGGATCTTTGATGATTACTTCATCTTCTCGGATATCCTTTTCCAAACCTTCAACTATGAGTGAACGGTTCTTTTGAGTGGTCAACCAACCTGGTATCTTCTCTTCCTCTGGTCTGGACTTTCCCTTTTTCTTAAGAAGTTTTGTAGAGTAGTATAAATTTGGATAGCCCTCGTCCTGAAGTTTGATAACAACTGCCATACCAATGTCATTGGATTCAGGAGCTATTTTAGCATAGTTAAATTTCTCCCCAGTGTCTCCAAGAAGTTTAGCATACTTATCAAGAGGAATCTTACCCTTGTAAACTACTGCTTCTTCTCCCTCTTTTGACATACAGGTAAATGAAGAGTAGTCAGTACCACGGCCAGTAGCACAGTCTGCACCAATGAAGTAATCTGTGTTTGGATCTGGTTCATTAAATTCTCTATACTGACCACCAAGTCTCATTTTGATTGGTGGATATTCAGTGAGCATTTCTTCTATACTCTTGATATCAGCCAGATCAAATACTGTATTACCAGATGACAGGAAGTCACCATCAATCTCTTGAGCAGTTCGTTTGGGACCAAGAGCAGTTGCCATTTCATCATACCAACCCTGGTCTCGGTCTGGGTGCATCTGCCAATACAATCGTATTGGATTGAATGGATTACTTCCAGAGATAGCATCTACCCAGGTACTGTGGTAGAATCCACCAACACCAAAAGGAGTAGAGTTTACTATAGCAGAACCACCAGTTGACAAGGTTGGGAAAGCTGCTGCCCAAATCTGAGCTGCCCAACGAACAATAGCAGCCTCATCTATAACCAACAATGAAAGAGATTCAGAACGACCAGCCTGATCAGAAGTTGGGATAGATTCTATTATTGACCCATTGGAAAACTCCATAGTAGATGCAGAGCCATATTCTCCAGTTCTACCATTGATGATCGGTGTTTGAAGATACCATGGAAGGTTCTTATACATAAACTTGATCTTCTTCAAAACCTTCTTGGCAATGGTATCCTTGATTGAAATGATGTTTATCTTCTTGTTGGAATGATACATTGCCAACCAGAGACAATACATAGAAATAAGCTCTGTGATACCAGCCTGCCTAAACTTCAGAATGATATTGAATCGTTCTTTTAAGAAGTTATATAAAACAGATTTTTGGTAAGGATAGAGATCAAATCTAACCCTACCAAGCACTGGGTTGATAACCCAGATGAAATGTGAAAAATAGAATATGTCTTTTGATACCTTGGCTAGTATCTTTATTTCTTCAGAGCTTAGATATTGTTGCTGTTGAGTTGTTTTCTTGGCCATGTTAGAAAGTATAGTTTAACCTCAGGTATAAATCAGTCCCTATACCTTTCTTCAGGTTTGGGTAATAAAATGAATTGAATCCCAGTTCATAATTAAATTTACTGGTATTGTACTTCAATCCAAAATCCAAATCATATAAGTTGTTGAATGGTCTTACAGTGATTTGTGCTGTTGGAAAAAATCTTTTAAAAAATTTTTTTCTCTCGAAAGTAAGGTTATTGTTTACATAGTTGTATGAATACAAGTTTGGATTGATTGGATACTGCTTGTTGTATATGTTTCCTTTTGTGTTTAGCAGATTCATATCCAACTTCCTATCATCAAACAACAGTGAAATCAACTTATCATTGTTTGGATATTGAGTCAAGTATTGAGAAGATATACTTAGGATTGATGAATCCTTGAGATAGATTTCCAAGGTGTCATGTTTAACTTCTACCTTCTCAACAAAAACTGAATCAACTTTGTATTGAGTTATGTACTTTGGAACTTGGATATACTTGTACTCAGTATCTGGTTTCAAGTACTTATCCACATAAACTGTATCTGGTGAAGATTCCAAGAATTTCACTTCTGATTTTGGATTCAGGAATTGATAAACACATAATATCCCAAGTCCAATGGTCAGTATGTAGAGTATCCAAGTCTTCATGTTTTGTGGTTTTGATGAACAATAGTCATTTCATAGTTTTTTGAGTGTTTAAAGGGGAAAGGGGGGATTATAGGGGGGTATGGGGATATATTCAGGTCATATATGTTATTAGCTCTTAATAGCCTGATAAATATTTGCTAGCCAAAAGTTATTAGCCTAAAGAGGCTAAGTATTTAGGAGGCTAAAAGAATAATTATCATCTAATGATTTTACTACTACTTTAGTAGTAGTAAAATTATCCTATAGCTATGCTATAGGATAATTCCTTACACGCATGTATACGTGTATATACGTACGCACGCATAGTACTTTTTAATTTAATTTTGATTTTTAATACATTTTTTGAACCATATACCAACTTCATAAACTGATCCTTTAGATAGTGTATTTCTGGCTTTATTAAGCCAATAAGTTTTATTAGAGTTATCAAAATAAATCTTAAAATTTCTAGGAAATCCCATAATGATTCTATATTCTTCGATTCCCATGGGTAATCCATTAGGATTAAACTGTCTATTTGAAGGTCTTAGAGTCAAAGGATAAGCATTTGGTCTATTTCTATATACTCCAGGTAAAGTTTTCATCTTAGTACCTTTCATAGGCCATTTAAATTCATCTTTGAATTCAGTATTCCAAAGCTTTTTTACCTGTTTTACAGTCAAAGTTGACTTAGATTTATCAGCATAATGATACATAGCTAGTTTCTTATCATCATCTTCTCTGAAATTTAGATCATTATTGATCATTTTACCGATATCTTTCACTAAAAATGGTTCAGAAACCTTAAATAATCTCTCAAAATGATGATAATCTACTCCTGAATCATGTCTAATACCAACTAATATCAGTCTTTTTCTTGATTTTTGAGAATTTCCAAACTCAAAAACTGAATGACAATGGGGTATCAAGTGATATTTTGATAATTTTTTCTCCCATTCTTCAAAAGGAATCAAATCTAAGAGCTTTGGAAGGTTCTCTAAAAGGAAAATCTTGGGTAAAAATTGCTCAATAGCATTCAAATAAAGGTTCAAAGTTTTATCTTCTTGGGGTTTACCAAGGGTTTTCTTCCTTGAATAACTAAAATTACTAGAATGACCACAAGAAGGGGAACCAATTATGATATCTGGATTCACCCCTTTGTATTCTTCAATACTTTTTAAGAATGGAATATCACCAAAATTGAGTTTCCATTGCTCTTCATTTCTAGTATGGAATACTCCTCTTGGTTCAATATTACCAACTAATCTTCTTTTAAATGGGAATAAGAGAGCACCTTGTGCAGCTGCAATCCCTAACACTGTAAATTTTTTCATATACTATGAATTTTGTAGAAAATATCCCCTGTATACCAAGGTATCATGTTACTGATACAGGAGAAGTTTATAGGAAAAATGAGTATACTTCTAAAACTGGGTTAATATATAATAAACCCAATAAACCTTTGTGGTGTAAATGTAAACTGGATGTTAAAAATGGTTATATGTATGTACATGTAAGATTACCTAATTTTGATAAAACTATAAGAGTACACAGGTTAGTAGCAGAAGCATATATTCCAAATCCCCATAATTATCCCATTGTATGTCATAAAGATAACAATAGAACAAATAATCATGTATCAAATCTATATTGGGGAACCCAATCCATGAATATACATCAGACAATAACTGACGGTAGAAATAATCCACCAATTGGTAATAAAAATTTTTACCATGGTAAAAGAGGTACAGATACTAACAATGGTAAGTATTCAGTTAGATTAAAGTTAAGAATATATAGATTTTATAAAAGACACCCACTTGTAACTAATAAGGAATTACGTATAAAATTTGGGATAAAAAATAGGAGTACCATAACTAAAATAATATCCGGGAGAGATATGATTATCAAAGAACATTACTCCTAATACTGTCATTTTGTTTGCCATAATGGATTAGAATTATATAATTAAACAAACTGGTATTGCAAAGCACTCTTTAACTATGCAAAATATTAATCAAACTCTAGAAAAGTATATGAAATTAAACATTGGAGATCCAGTATTGGTAACAGGACCAGCTCATTTTGAAAAAGCAGAAGTAATTGAAAGGAGCAAAGGGATTTACACTTTAAATAATCAGATGAAGATCACTAAGGATTTGAGTATAATTGGTAATAGCAGATTCAAAGTAACCCCTTTCAATGATGAGGAATATAGTTATCTTCTTGCCGTAAATCAAATCCCACGACAATTATCAATTATAAAGGAAAAGATGGATAAGGGATTAGCAAAGGAATCAATCCTAAAAATCCATCAAAAGCTTAAAAATATAATAACTAAATACACTTAGTCATGTTTAGTTTTTGGAGTCAACTCAAGGCATTAGTTGCCACTAAGTATTTTCAAGTAATAGGTGATCAATGGATTAATATATTATCCTATCACAAAGCTCTCAAAAATGAGTTTGGAAAACTATATGAAGATGCTTTAAGTAAACTCCTATTCAGAGCAATCATTTGTTGTATTATCATAACACTTCTATCATCAATATGATCACTTTTCTAATTTCTATATATATTATCGGACTAATCTTAACTTTCTTAATAGATATAACTCTAATCCATAATAATCCAATATTTGAATCAGAGAGAAAATGGTTAATCATATTTTGTATTTGGTTATCTTCTCCTATCTGGATGTTGGGATTATTAGGGACATTATTAAAATCAATCCTTAAGAAGAGATGAACTACCTAACTAAGATTTTAATTGCCTGGATGGCTGGGTTTGTAGTATTTGGATTAGTGATGGTATCGATAGGGTTAGTTGTAGGATCAGTGATTGATGCCATTACTTTCTTCTCCTTATTTTATCTCATAGCAACTATTACAACTTTAGCAGGAATATCACTGTGGTATATTTTAAAATGGTTGATGGATTAATATTAAATGACCATGAGTAATTCTATAATGTTAGTCTATAAATTGATGGAATATATTAAATTCCAGACTAACCTATCTAAGGATTATTCTTTAGAGAATATGAACAACCTATTGAAACAATTTTGTGAGATCCACAATGTTACTTGTAAGCAATCCCTAATCATCAAGTATCATAAGGGAGTTACTAAATATCTCTCTACCAACGATGGAAAACCTTTAACCCTTTATAAAAATAATATCATATTACCATGACAATAGAAGAGTTTGCAGACAAGCTATGGGTAACTTTTGTATTACCCAAGATCAATGATTTTTTAAAGGCTAATCAGAATCCCTCTAAAACCAAAATTAATAACTTTATTAACAAATTAGATCAAGAAGTTGATACCTTTTGTAGAGTAAAGGGATTCAAAAAAGAATTCACTTTTGAAGGTAAATGGGAGAATGGGGTATTCTCTGTAACCCCCACCCATTTGGGATATAAAAATAAAATAAGCTTTCTAGAGGAGTATGTTTAATAAACTAATAAATTCCTAATCTTATATGGGGCTATCTTTCTAGAGGTAGCCCTTTTCCTGTGTTATATTTATTTGGATTTGATAGATAGGGATAGATTTTTATTGTGGTGTTGGGAAGGCCCATTACATAGGTTCAAAAAGTGGTCGCAATGAAAAGGGCATACCCATTACTAGCTTTTGTGGAAGTTGAGATAGTAAAAAGAGCACACGGTGTCCCTAAATAAAAAAATCCCCTATTAAAAAATAGGGGACAATTTTTTGTTACGCTTCAATTTGAATAAAGATAAAATCATTTTTTATTTCTGATTTGATTATTATTCCGTCATCATTTAACTCATCAATAAATTTATTGATACCTTCCTTTTGATTTGGATTTTTATTTTTGAGAACTAAAAAATGATAACTATTTTTTTCGTTCATCCTAAAATTATATCGAATTAATTCAATATCCAAATTTTTTTCTTTTGCATTATCGGATATATATTCCAAATATTCCGATAAACTTTTAATATTGTTTTCCATAATTATATTTATTTATTCATTACGGAAATAAAACGTTTTACAAGTTCTTTATTATCTTGTGTAGAATTATTATCTACAATTTCGTTTACATTATTGTAAACTTCTTTTGCATATTCTTTCCACACTTTTTGGAGTTCTTTTATTTTTGCAGGATTTTTTTCTACCTGTAAAAAAGTTCCTAAAAAGTTTTGTAATTTTCTACGTAATTTAATACGTAAAGATTTTTTTTCTTTGTCTGTTTTGCAATCCTCAAAAAGAGAATTTTTATAAATACTTTTACGATTTTTAGAATTAGAAATTAAAATTTCTTTTCCAAAATTCAAAACTTCGTTTGCTTTCATAATTTTATACCTAAAATTTTTTATGATTATTTTTAGAAATATTAAGTC
>ENA-OZTQ01000261-OZTQ01000261.1-human-gut-metagenome-genome-assembly--contig:-NODE-261-length-9981-cov-11.394822_pt1 | contig 9981 bp, 9 predicted proteins | sample MGYA00244231_ERZ653992 | MGnify/ENA primary metagenome ERZ653992 (study PRJEB26926, sample SAMN06164456) | human gut metagenome | biome: ENVO:00009003; feature: ENVO:2100002; material: ENVO:00002003... | reverse complement strand
GAACAGCACCGGTGCGCCCTCTGGCGTCATGGCGTCGTTCTCCACCGTTTCACCCGGCTGTTGGGGCTCCAAATCAAGGAGCAGCAGCTCACGCAGCTCATTGTCCAGTTCTTCATCGCAGATAAGGCGCAGCAGCACCTCTCCATGATGGTCGTTGGTCAGGAAGCAGAACCGTTCATAGCTGCCATCCAGAATGAAATAGTTCTTGCCGCCCTGGTTGGTCAGCAGCTCATAGGCCTGTTCCATACTGTCACCCAGCAGAAGCCCCCGCACCGCATCCGGGTGGTACTGGTGCGGCATTCGTTCACGGCACAGCACCGTCTGCATGAGCGCCTTTGTCCGCATTTCGGCTTTATAGCTCCATTTCATCAGCGCATTGCCCATGTTGTAAACCACGTGGATATGCTGCGGTGTCAGTAAAACGCCCACGGACCGGGCCCCACGGATTTTAACAAAGGTTGTCCCCATCTCCTTGATCTCACGGGATGAATAGAAGGCAGGTGTGCAGATGCTACCAATCGCTGTTTCACCGGGACGGAATACGCCGGGTTTTTCATCGCGGAAGATACTAACGTTGGCGTTACGCATGGTGATCAATGTCTGAGAGACACGGTGGAGTCGAAGCCGCTGCTCCGGCTCGCTCCTGATGTGGTTGGTGGCGCAGGCACCGGACAGGTAGAAGGAAAAACGCTCAGGGTCACGCTCCAGCAGCAGCTTTTTCGCCGCGGCGGTGAGCCGGTATCCACGCAGTCCGTTCTTGTAGTAGGACAGCAAAAGCCGCTGACGCTTCAGCGACTTGACCACGTTCTCTTTGTAGCTGGTGCCACCGGCGAGCCTGCTCAGTTGGCTGGCCGGCAGCTCACCGGACAGGGCGACCAGGGCCAATAGCTGATAGGCTTGTGATAGGCTACCGGGAGCTTTCTGTGGTAGGGTACTCATACTGACCACCTCCTTCTGGTGTGCAGTACCCAGACTGCCATGACCACGGTATTTTTCGCCCGCACCGGTCATGTGAAAATGCCCGGAAATACAGGCTTTGCCGTACCGTGGTCATGTGTACCGTTTCTGATACAGCCAAAACACTATAAATCGGATATAGAGCGAAGCCGATTCTCGCGGTCCGAAAGCCAGCCCTGAAAACGCTCCTTATCCATCACCGACACGCGGGTACAGTCACTGTCGCCGATCTCCGTCGTGTTATAGGCATCGCACAGCAGACCCGTATCATCCTCCATAACGAAGGTGGAAATCACATCCAAAAGCTGCTTGAGCTCCAGATTGTCATAGTCACGCACCCGGTTGGGGGACAGCTCGCGGCTGTAGATATGAGAAAAGCAGACAACACAGTGCCGGAACTTGAGCAGCGTGTGTGTCTGCGCATACTTACTAAGCGTGTAGTAGATGGGGTCTGTCAGATACTCACAGCTATGCTTCTTGCTCTTCTTAGGCAGTAGGCAGGGGAGCGTGATTTCCAGTATGCCATCTTTCTCTATAACAGAGATGCCCTGCATGACACCAGCCGATGTCAGATACTCGGCTTTTCGGATGGTGGTCGTCTCATAGATCAGGTGCCGCAGCCGGCAGGCAATGACCTCACCCCGCAGTGCGGCCTCGGTGGACAGCATTTCATAGTTATCTGAATGCCGCTGGATATTCGTGTTGTCCATAGCGTAGAGCGTGTTGGACAGGCGGGTGATCTCATTCAAAATGCTCTCTATCCGCTGCGAGAGGGTGGCTCTGTCCACAAGGTTCCTCCTTCCTGAAGTACTGTACGCAGCCTTGGTCATCCACCATGCAGTAGGCGGCGATATGAGGGATGTGCAGGTGCTGCATTTGGTCTTCTTCCTCAATGATAACGAGCCGTCGCCCGGAATCATCTTCTGCGGCCAGTGCGTGCTGCAGCAACGCTTCCTTACCCGGGGTTACATAGACGACCTCATATACCTCGCCATCGGCGAAGAATACCAGCTTTGCCGGCATATTGTCGGGGCTGTGATACTCCACCTTTTCGATAAAGTCCAGCAGCACCCATAGTGCCGCTGTCAGTTCTCTGTCCTCGCGGCAGTCAGGGACATCTCCGTAGCAATCCCGGTCAGTGTTATAAAATATCCGCTGCTGCTTGACCAGATAGCGCAGCAGGTTCTCAATGACGCCCTCCTTGCCCGGATACAGGCGTAGAAGCTGGTCACGGCGTATGCAGTGATAGACGGTTATGTTCCGCAGCAGCCCTGCGGCCTCCTGTCCATAGATCTGCTCTCTGTTTCTCATAGGCGGCACCACCTCCGTAATGCGTATTAACTCCGTATTATATGCGTATTGATTTTGTAATGCGTGTTATCTCCGTATAAACGCCGTATTAGGCTTCCGGTCGCTTCATGCGGCGCAGCAGGTCAAGCAGCTCACGGCGGTCTGTGGTGATAAGGTCGCGTTCCAGTGGGCTGGCCTTGATTTCCACCGTGATATTGTTGTTATTGCTGCTGATCAGGCCATTGCCCCGCTCAAAGTGGGTGATCTCCATGACCTCCGCTTCGGAGAGATGCAATACCTGCTGAACGCGCTGGGCTTCCTCGTCCTCCAGGTTCAAGATGACTTTCGTGCGGCAGTTGTTGATAATCCCCTTGCCGTACTTGCCGTTGTCCAGGGAGAAGAAGTCGTTCAGATCCTGCGTCGCGCAAATGCCGCTGCCGGAATAGGCGCGGATGGTCTTGAAGATCTCCAGCACCATCTCGGCCGCAAGACGGTTGCCGACGCCGAAGGTGCCGGAGCCGCCGCCGATGAGCTGCCAGCATTCGTCGATGAAGATGGCCTTTTCCTCCGTGCGGTTGGCTTTGGCTTTATCCCACACGAAATCCAGAGCTACGAACATGCCGATAGGCAGCAGATCGCCGCTGAGTTCCGAGATGTCCAGCACCGTGAACTTGTTGTCCAGATTCACATTGGTCTGCTGGTTGAAGGTGCTGGCCGAGCCGTGTACAAAGCGGTTGATGATGTTGGAAAGGCGTTTGGTATCGCTTTCCTCCCGCAGAACGTCGTAGAGGTCGCCCAGCACAGGCATCTGGCGGTAAACGTTGGGGTTATCCGGATCACTGAGAGAGGCGTTATCATGGGTGATACCTTTCCGTGCGTAGGCACGAATCAGGGCATCGTCCAAAAGCTGTTTTTCCTCATAGGACATATCGGGGATCAGCAGGGCAAAGAAGATATGAAGCCGCTGAATTTTTGCTGCCAGCTCAGAGCGTTCGATACCGGGGCCATCCAGCGTTTCCTCCACGGACTTGTCTATCTTACGTATCTCCAGCACGTTGATGCAGCTTTTGGAGGCGGGGGAGATGCTGATAAACTCGCCGCCTGTGTTGATGCAGGCACGGTGGAACTCGTGGCCCTTCAGGGGTGCCAGCATGAAAACCTGTATGCCCTTACGCCGCATACGGAGGGCCATCAGCAGGATCAGGAAGGTCTTTCCTGCGCCGCTGGTGCCGCATACGGCAATATTGGCGTTTTTATAGACCTTGGAGTCAAAGATGTCGATGATGACCGGAGAGTTGTTGTACTTGTTCAGACCGAACAGGATGCCGTTTTCATCACTCAGCTCATAGGACGTGAAGGGGTAGCAGCTTGCCACGCCGGTGGTCAGCGCATTGCGCTTGGAGCGTTCAAAGAGGTGCTTCTCCATGCTGACCAGCGGCAGCGACGATAGAAACGCCTGCTCCTCATGAAAGGCGCAGCTGCACACGTCCATATCACGGGACACGAGCAGTTTTTTCAGTTCATTGACCTTCCATTCCAGTTCATCCACTGTGGGAGCTGTCACTGCGATCAGCAGGTTCAGGTAATAAAAGTCCTCGTTGTTGCCCAGCCCTTCCTTCAGGAAGTAGCCGCTTCGGATAGCACCGTCCAGATCATCAAAGTCCGTGTTGGTATCGCTGGCGTCCTTGATCTTACTGCGATTGATACGAAGCTGCTGTCCCAGCCGCTGTACCATGCGGGCTTTCGGCTGGCGGCTGATGAACATATCCAGGTCAATGCCATCCCCGGCGTTGACAATGAGAGACAGCCAGCCGGCCGGCACCTGCGCCTTATAGCCGGTAGAGGGCACCAGCAGATAGGCGTAGTAGAGTCCGTCAATACAGATATGCCGCCCGTTGGTAAAGTCGATGCTGTCAGGGGCGAAAAACTCCGTACAGGGAATGGCGTCGATCTCAGATTCCAGCCCTTTCTCCTGATACTGGGCAACGATCCGGCGAACTCGATCCGGCAGCGACGTGGTGGTGTTGCGGCACAGCAAATGGTAGAGGGTATCGACCGTAAATTCATCATCGTTTTCCGGGATCAGCACCTCATTGCCGCATTGCTTGAGATAATTGACTGCGGTGCGGGCTGCCGTTTGCAGGGAGGCAATGGCCTCCGCTTCCTCGTTATCCCTTTTCCGGCCTGCCCATGCCTCATATTCAAATACCATGAAGAACCGGCGCGAGGTAGCTTCCCGTGCACCGATCCGGTCAATGAGCGTCAGGTAGTCCTGCTGCAGCAGGCGACAGTTTTCATCGGTTTCCTGCGCCATCTCCTGCTGCACGATCTCTCTGTGCCGGTTCAGGTCAGCACGCTTGGCAATGACCTTGATCTGCATTTTGACCGGGCTGATCTTGAGAAACGAGATGAACGAGTAGATGATGTTCCGCTGCTCTCTGGCACTGCGCAGCAGGAAGTTGATGGGCACGACCTCAACGATCTTCAGGTAACGGTGATCCCGTGTGTAGATGATGCCGTTTTCGATCTTCTCCACAGGCAGGTATTCCGCCACTGGATTGATGTACTTGGGCGCGTCGTCACCGCTCTTAGCTTTTCGCTTCTTGCGTTTTTTCCGCTTGTCCTGTCCCTCTTCATTGCGTGTAATAATACGGCGGTTGCAGAGATATTTCAGAACAAGAAAGATAAATGACGAGAGGCTTTCGCCGTTGATGCCAACCAGCGCGATGATGCCAAGAGGCAGCGCGGTCAGGCACAGAATGATGATTTTAGCAGTCAATGTCAGGGCGGACACCGAGAACACCGGTATGCCGATAGCCAGCACGATAACCAGTGCCTCGGCTGTATTGCGGAGCTTCAGCAGTCCGCCGAAAAAAGTCCCGCCTTCAATAAAATTGGGCGGGATGATATAGGTGTCATATTCATTTGGTTTACTCACATTTAGTTCTCCTTCCTACCCTATGATCCAGAAAGGCCCACCAGCACCGGCACGGCCGCTGGCTTCATTCAGGATGATAGACAGATCCCATGCCTGTTGGCTTCGGGTATAGTTGGCAGGGTCTGCCACCAGTATCTTTCCGTTCTCCACACCGCGCAGCACGATGAAGTGGCCGGAGCTGGTGAAATGACCTTTCAGCATGATTGCAACCACCAGCTTGCCTTGAGAGAGCGCATCCACAATGCGCTGCCCTTCTGTTTTCCCGCAGCCCTGTACCGGAAGCTCCCACGCTTTGGCAGCACCGGGGATCAGCGAATGGTAGGAACCGCTTCTACTGCACCAGTAACCGTTTTCATAGGCCCAACGTGCCATCTCAATGGGATCGACCGTCTCGCTGGTCAAAGAAGATACCACCATTGCCATACAGGTAGGCCCGCAGCCGTAGGTGCCGATGTCGTCGGTGCCGTAGGGCTTGCTCGCGTACCGCTTGTCCAACTGATTATAGTAGACCACCTGCGTCGCGCCATCCGAGAAACGAATGTCGCCCAGAGATACGAGGCCGGCGGACTCGACAGGCAGCAAGCCCTGCATCATACCATCTCCCAGGAATACGCTCAGGTTCTGGGCGTAGTTTTCCGCCAGTCCCTTTTGTTCATCCGACAGAGCGAATATCTTATCCTCAAAATAGGCTTCTCCGTTGTAGACGATGGTATATATCTTCCATATCTCTGTTACTTCCGTTTCCGTCACCGTGACCTTACCGGTTTTGGGATCCGTATTCGTTTCCGTTACCGTAGTCGTGCGAGACTCCTCCGTGCTCGTGAAGGTATAGAGGGCGTCCTTGGCCTTGCGGATCAGCGTTTCCATATCCTTGAGGGAGATAGATGTGTAGTCCTGATTTTTGGCGGCACAGTACATGGCAATGAAGCGGTTGGCATTGTAGGCCGGGGAGCTTTCGTATGGATTGATGATCTCCTTCTGGTCGGCACCGGAAGCGGTAAAATCCGTGTCAATACGGGCGCGAACATCCTCCTGCCCTTCCTCCAGCAAGTCGCTGATCGCCTGCGAGATCTGATTTATGTTCTCCACAACGGCGGCGTTGTCGTTGAGGATCGGTGTGTCTGGACTTCCTTCAACCCCTGCCTTGGTCAACCCGCCGAAGATCAGGGAAGGCAGCAGCATGATGAACAAGACGGGAAGCACCAGCACCCCGGCAATGATGGCAGCAACCGCCTTGCGATGTGTCCAGAGTGCCGCTGCCGCCGCACCGTAAGGGCCTGCGGCAGCAGCACCTTTTGCCGCGCCGCTTACCATTTTTCCTGTCTTGATGGCGCCGCGCACAGCGCCGGCAGCGTGTGCGCTGATCTCAGCGGCTTCGTTCAGACCGCTGCGTTCTTGCTGGGTCATATCAGGTCTTGTCCTTTCTGCGAGGCGGGTCAGGCAGGCGCCGGATCAGGCTCTCACGATAGGAAATGCCGCCATCCGGATTCTGATAAGGCTTTTTCTCCACTACGTCCTGTGCGTACTGCCTATACCACTTTGCACCATCCACGGTGGTGACGGTGGTGTATTCCCGTTTTGGCTCCATATACTGTTCAGTGCTGTACATGGCAAAGGCACGACCGTCAGGTTCTTCCTCAGAGGTCTCCGTGCCGGTGATATGCCCACCGCCAATCTCCACATTGGAGAAGTTCGGAATATCCGCCGCGCCTTCACCAAGAGCCGTATAGCCCATATAGGACTTGAGAGCGTCCGCCGCCATATTGCCGGACATGACATCCCCAGATCCCGCACCGCCGGTGGCAATACGGCTGATAACGTTATTGGCAATATCGCCGCCCTTGGTCATAGAGGCACGGAACGCCATGCCGCCAACGCCGCCGCTGCCTGTGCCGGTGGCGTTTCGGTATGCGCCGTTATAGAAGCTGCGATTGGCAACACCGGCCAGACCGCCTTGCAGGAAGGTATTGCTGTCACCGCCACTGCCACCGGTGCTTCCGGCTCGCCCTGCATTACCGCCTCGACCGCGTCCGGCGACGCCACGGGCGGCAGCGATGCTCCGCGCGGCCAGCATCGCTTCTGCCAGCATAGAGCCGCCTGTATGACCCACATTGATGCCAAGACCCTGCATGAAGCTGTCGATCTTCTGTGAGATCTTCAAAAATGCCACTGCGCACAGAAACCAGACGAACAGGTTTCCGGCCACGCCTTCTTTACCGGAAGCTGAGACCTGAGACTGCACATCTGATTCCGTCAGAGCAAAGGCCGGGATCGTGAGCGCACATATAACCAGTACGGACAACACGATCCCTGTGATGTATTTCGTTTTTTGATTCATGATCGTCTCCTATAGGGATAAGGGGTTTGCCAGGAAGGTTCCCACCATGGTGATGAACAGGCGTAGGCACCATGCGTTCATCAGCAGCAGAAATATCTGGCCGCCGAACATCCGGCACCACGCCTTGAAGATGTTGGAAGTGCTCTGCGCCGCGCCCGTAGCAAAAGCCACCGGTGCCGTGAATACCAGAACGCCCAGGAGCACATAACGCTCCGCCGCCTCAAATAGCAGCTTGATATAGTTCCACGCCAAAATGAGCACGAGGATCAGGGCGATTAGAGCCACCGCGCCGTTGGCGCAGACCCCAAGGATGGTAAGTATGACCGAATTGAAGTCGGCAAAGTTCAGTGCGGGCAGTTCAGACGACATGATCCACGCGTAGGGAGTCCCGCCGATTTTCAGTATCAGCTCCACGATTTCATCTGCGAAATAGGCCAGTAGGATAAACAGCACGGAGCGGATCGTCAGCTTTACCGGGTCTTCTGCCTCTACGCCTGCTATAAGGCCGTAGTTCTTGAATAGCTGCCAGATCAGGTTCAGCAGGATCATGCCGATAGCCAGTGCCACGAAGATGTTGTACATCGTCTCCGCGGCGGGGAAGTAGCGCAGGAAGGTGGTCATGTCGCAGCCCAGAGCCCCCAGTACAGAGGTGTTGATAAGGTCAAGACCGTGCATGACCTGTTCCGCGATCCATTCTACAATGCCATCTAATATGCCCATAGCACCTCTCCTTTCTCAGCCGGGCAGTTTGGCGTTATCCGTTCCATCTGCCATCTGCGAAGAAGGGCGTCACATAGGACATGATGAAGCCCAGACCGTTCAGGATCGCCCATGTGATGATGATACGCTTGAGCCATGCGCGGCTCTCGTCCACAGTGCGGCCGCTGCGGGAGAAGTTCATCATCAGCAGTGCCACCGACGCGGTGACAATGGCGGCAATGGTGGAGATAAGAAGAATCTGGTTATAGACATCCTTCATGATCTCATTGGCCTTCTCCCAGACGGTGGCGGCAAAGACAGGCTGGCAAAGCATGGCGGTCATGGTCACGCCCGCGAAGGCCGCATATAGTGCCATGCCGGGGCTTGCCCTGTGGAGATGTGTCTTGGTCAGGTCATGTTTTTTCACTCGTGATACCTCCTGTGATAGAAAAGATGTGGAGGGACAGCTCCTTAAAAGCCGCCCCTCTTGGGCTGCCCAAATTACCGGAAACAAAATAACACCACCCCGTAGGATGGTGTTACTCGTATCGCCTTGGCATAGTTTTGAGCATACACAGTATAGCACACTTGGATTTACGCCGAAATCGCAAAACCGTGCCAATGTTGTGGCGAAAGTACGCCAATTGAGCAAAGTGCTGATACGTGTTTGGATACACATGTCTAATGCTAACAAAAATGTTTATTGGGCTTTATCTCTAAAAGCCCGCATAGCTTCATCGCCATCAATTCTTCCTGTCGCAACATCAAAAATAGTATCACCAAACCTTGAAAACATGAGTGCTGGTAGAATAATGCTCTTTTCAATAGTTCCACGGGTCGGCATTGCAGTTGCACAATCAACAGGCATTCTAAATCTTACCTCGCTTTCCTCGTTATTCATCTCAAAACTTCCAAAAATCATTCTGCAATTGATGTCATTGAGAAGTCTTAACGTGTCATATCTGCACTCCGGACATACTCTAACCGATGCGAATGCATACGATATGTAGTAATCTTTGTCAACATGTAAAATACTCTGAATACTCTTGGTGCTGCCATCAAGAGTTATCTCCCACAAAAAGTTTTGCTTATCTTCATCCCAAGTATATTTCCATTTTCGTTCACTGAGCCAATCACAAATCTTTTTGTAAGCGCCTTTATTATATGACATCTCGCGCCTCCTTTCAATCACTATTGAAATCAACATATGTGTTATATGTGTTTTCGGACTTCCCAACATTACGATCTGCCACTATAGTATTTAGGCTTTCGAAATTTCCGTGATTCTGGTTAATAGGGATTCGCTCCTCAGAAAACTCTTCTTGTATTAAATTGGCCAACATTGCTACCGACGTTGATTCTTTTTGCATTTTTTCTCGCCAAATAAAGAAAAATATGATTCCAATAATGATAATCCCTAAATATATGATTACCGAATTATTGAGGCTTTTAGCCTTATACATAGCAATTACATCTGGAATATAGCCCAAAACTGCACCAACACATGCGGTCCAAACCGCAAGCGTTATTTCTTTACCTTTTGCTCCTTGGGTATTTGCTCCCTCTGCAGCATTACGAATTTTGTGAATACTTCTAACGCTCACCTCAGCATACGCTTCCAGAGGATGCCGTATAACGTTTTCGTTGCGTGATTGGTATATCGATAATGAGTTTTTTTCCAACACTTGCAGCAATCCCCCTCCTCAAAAGCTGTCTCTTATACACATCTCCGAGCCCACGAGACTCCTGAGCATCTCGT
>ENA-OZTQ01000258-OZTQ01000258.1-human-gut-metagenome-genome-assembly--contig:-NODE-258-length-10018-cov-8.091840_pt1 | contig 10018 bp, 15 predicted proteins | sample MGYA00244231_ERZ653992 | MGnify/ENA primary metagenome ERZ653992 (study PRJEB26926, sample SAMN06164456) | human gut metagenome | biome: ENVO:00009003; feature: ENVO:2100002; material: ENVO:00002003... | reverse complement strand
ACCGTTTGTCGGTCTATCTTCGATAGCCCTGCCACGGAATTACGCCGCTGCCCCGAAAAAGGGCTTAAATCGCAAATGAATTGACAATGAAAAGGGAGCCTTCCCGATGGGGAAAGTTCCGAAGTAGAGAGGGTTCGGAGGGTCTGATGAGGCGGAACAGGTAATTGTTCGCCCCCATGTTGTAGTCCCAAATGAACAGCTCGCGTCCGTAGGCGACGTATCCAAAATACATTGAAATCACCAATCTGCTTTTTGAGTCGTAGCACTTATTGTGGATGTAATAAGCGAAGTTTTCCTCGCAGTCAGGACAGATCTTCAAGAGAAAAAAGATTTTTTGCAGAAATAAACGTCCATAACCTGCGGTTGGAAGCCGTCAAGTTACGGACGTTATTATGCGTTTTCTGAATTAGACCGGATTGTTCTTATAGAATAGGATTATTGTCTGAAAAGTTCCGAATGAGAACCGAGACGGACAAGGTCTATTTGGTCGGTGTCAGGGTCAAACCAAATAAGCAGAAAGTCGCCTTCAATATGGCATTCCATATATCCTCCGCTAAGCATATGCGGGTAATATTCAGGTGGAATCTTGATTTCCGACTGAAGCATATTGAGGACGGTCATAAGCTTTTTCAGCTTATTGGGATTGTTGCGGAAGCGTTTGTAATCCTTTTTGTATTGGGTGGTAGAGTGCAGTTTCTTCATAATCCCATGGAGCGTTCCATCGCTTCTACTGAGGATAAATCAAGAGGTTTGGAGTTGCGCAATGCACCACTTTGGGCTTCCTTCATTGCCGCGAGTGTGATTTCATTAGGCTCACTGTATGCGGCATCGAGTAGCAGAGTCTCTACATAGTTGTTGAGACTTCTGTTCTGACGCTTGGCAAGCTGGCGCAGCCGTTCAATAAGCTCAACCGGCAGTCGGAAACTCTGATTCTTTTTGGGAAGTGCTATATCCATATCGTAATATTTTATGCTGCAAAGTTAATGTATTTGTATTACAATAACAAGCATTCGCGGAAAATAGTTGAAGGGCAATGGCTTATATGGGCTCTTCATATTTCGGAACAAAGGAAAAAGCGGATAACTCCGGCGATTGTGCCATTGTTATCCGCTGAAATATCTTGATAGAGGTATCAGGCTCTATTGAGTATGTCAAGGTTGATGTTGCCGTAACGCTGGAAATGCTTGAACAGTTTTTCCATTTGGTCGCGGGTATGGATTGGAATTCTTTCTTTTGTGGATTTGCTCTCACGGAGTTTCTGCTCGATGGTTCGGATCTGTGTGCTCTCAAAAGGCTTCTCGAAAACCTTCTTGACAAAGCGGGCGATGACACCGCCTTGGAGTCTGAGGAATTTGCCGACGTTGTAGCCGAGATGTTTCAGGTCTTCTTTTGTCAGATGGTTGCTTCGCAGGTTCACCGGCGTGAACGGCGGCATTTCATGAACCGTCCAGATTTTGGCGTTATGATGGAGTTTCTGTAACTCGTCAGCATCAAGATATGGCTGCATCATGTGGGTGATGTAAGCGCATAGAAACTCAATCTGTGCCATGCTGAATTTCATATCCTCCTCTTTGAGTTCCTCGTGGGCGGCATTGCACAGTTCATGCTGCGAGAGAAGTTTCATCTGGAGTTCCGACTGTTCCTTGTCTGATTTCAAAGCCTTGATAGCGGCCTCAAGTTGATCGGAGTAATAGACATCGCCATCGGCGGAGATATACGCTTCCTCCTCCCATTCCTCAATGCGGATATTGCCGTTATCCTCCTTGATGCGTTTTTCTTTCGCCGTCTTCGTGAAACAGCCGATACTGTCGTTGGACTCGGGGTAGGCGCGTACTCAATATATGCCGAGTTCCAGCTCTTTCCTGATATGTTTGGGCTGGAGGCTCACCCACTCGTTATATAGGGCATCCGACTCCAGAACCTCATCAAGTCCATGGCCGCCCATATAATCCTCGAAATAAGGATATTCGCCGCGAGCTTCGATGCGCTCCTGCAAACTACTGTATTCACGGATATTATGTTCGAGTTCTACGAACACGACATCATCAACGTCAATCGGACCTTCATATACTTTTTTGCCATCCATCAGGACATATCGGGCTTCATCAGGCTCTTTATCCTCAACGATTTCTCCGCCACTATAATCTTCCGAATAATCATCGTCGGTATAGTATGGTTCTTCTTCCACAGCCGTATTTTCAATGGGTGCGGTAAACTCCATTTTGCTCTGAGGGTCATCGACAACTGTAACCTCAACTTCTTCTCCGGCAAGAGTGCTCATTATGGCAACTCTCTCCTTTCTGCGGAAGATACGGTCAAACAGACTTTCGATTGCCGACTGGAATCCGCAATATAGACCGATTGTGAGGACAAAGAAAACGGCAAAGAGAACATTGCCGGTAAATTCGTCAGTGCCGAAACGGGTTATGGCGGCATGACGGCCAAGTAATGCCATGATGCCGCAACCGGCAACCACGGCACTCCAGATAAAAATTTTGTCCCGGGTAGGGGGAGCGTAGCTCCTCAAGCGCTGGGGCGTTTCCTTCATAAACAAATAGTGGATTAAAGATTTTTACGTCTTTATAGACAATTTAACCCACTGAATTGTTTGCTCTGGTAAGGTCGCAATTAATCGTGTTGAATGCGGAGATATTCCGCTATATCAATTTTTGCCTGGGCTATATCAGGATTTGAGAGTATAGGAATCAATTTATCAACCTCTTCAATGGGACGGTTCCACCATTGTAGGCGCTCCAGCAAGTCTATCATTTCATCGTCAAATCTGCGGCGTATGACTTTTGCCGGATTGCCCACGGCTATCGAAAAAGGAGGAATGTCGGAGGCAACCGTGGCATTTGTGCCGATTATGGCTCCGTCGCCAATATGCACGCCGGGCATGATTGTCACGTTCTGCCCGATCCATACGTCATTGCCGATGACTGTGTCACCTTTGAGAGGCAATTCATCCATTACAGGAGCAATTGCACCACCCCAGTCTCCTCCCATTATGTAGAAAGGATAGGTGGTGGCGCAGTCCATCCGATGATTGGCGCCGTTCATAATGAAAGTAACTCCTTTAGCAATGGCGCAAAAGTTACCGATTATCAGCCTGTCACCGATGAATTCATAGAAATGTGTAACGTGTTCCTCAAATCTGTCGGCTCCGTCTATATCATCGTAATATGTATAATCTCCGATAATGATTCTCGGATTTTTCACCACATTCTTTATGTAGCAAAGACTTGGAATCGCAGGATTTGGAAATGCTTTGTCTTTGTCAGGATATACTTTCATGATTATAGAAATCTTTGCGAAGAAGGATGTATTATATAGAGAGCTTCAAATTCGGCATAATGGCATCTATCATGGGCTGGGGAACTTCACATTCTCTTGCCAAGAGAGGCCAGTGTGAAGACACTTCGGCAATACGGTCGATTATTTCAGTAGCTTCCTTTATATTGTTGCGTTTCGCAAATTCCAAAAGGTCTTGTCGGGTAATGTTGTCAAACTTCCCGTTGATTGACATCTGGTGCTGTGCTGTCCATCCACCCTTCGGATTATAGGCAAATCCCATGTCGTATGCCGGCGAAAGAGTCCATTTACCTTGTCTGTCCATAAGGAAGGATATGTTTTTTGTGTGGTCATCCTGATTGCGGATTACAACGTTGAATACCATGCGACGATACATTTCCTGCGCCTGTGAGTATGGCAGTCTCAATGCCCTCATCACGTTGAACGCCTGCTCGTAAGAGTATGAACGGGGATTGCGGTAATCATAGTGCGCTATGCCGCAAAGAGTCTGCATGTGAATTTTCTTGCCATTCTGACGGTCAAAACGCTTGGTGAGAAAGTGGGCGCGTTCATTCTCTTCTATCAGACTGCAATCCGACATTTCTATGCCACATTCCTTTACAAGCCGATAGAAAGAGTATTCCAGCCGACCGAAATTCTGCGTTTCCCTGAATCCGGCCTCGGCGGTTACTCCGTCGAGTTTTATCAGGTAATAGTCAAAGTCTTCCGGAGCTTCAATCTGTCCTGAACGAACTTCCCCGGTCGATGGATTGTAGGCTATGATGGCTTTGGCCCTCTGTCCTCCGGCAGAGGTGCCAAGGCGCACTATTTCGGCTATCGCCGCCTTCTTGTCCTCTTCAAGATTAGCTCCGAATTCTTCCTTTGCCGACAGTGCTTCGCTTGCCACTTCAACCAGGGAATCAAGTTCTATTCTGACATCGGGACCATAGGGCGCATCCATGGCCGGTTCAAACTCCAACGCTCCCATACAGCGTTTTCCAAGAAAACATAGCGTCTCCACAGCGTTCCCGCTGCTACGCCCGGTCAGCGCAAGCCAGCGGTCGAACAATGCTCGTCCGTAAGTATCGGGCAATGAATCGGCAAGCATACCGGGAAGTCCCTTGAACGTCTCACGACCTATGTCGGAGAATGAATATATCCTTCCATGACGCACAGGCATTAGAATCGGGGAGGGTTCAAGACCTTTGCCTATGAAGCTTTCGGCATACTCGAAATGTGCCAATTGGCGGTTGTTGTCCCATCGGAATGTCCCGACGGGTTGGCCATACAGGTTAACTCTTGCTATATCTACCATTCTGATTCCTCGGTATTAGATTGTGTGTGGGTCTTGTTGTTACCGCTTGCGCGTTTGCGCTGTTTCTTCTTGCTTGCTTCGACAAACTCGAAATATTCATTGGGACTCATCTCATCTTCCTTAATGAGTGGCGAGAACACATCCAGTTCGCCAAGTATGCGAAGCACGCGCATCAGGGAATCGAAATAGCTTATATCGCCTTTCTCGATTCTCTTTAATGTTGTCAATGAGACTTGCGCCTGTTCCGCGAGCGACACCTGAGTGAAGTCTTGTCGGAGTCGCAGATGCCTTATTTTTTGTCCTAAACGACGGCGGACTTCTCCGTCAGACAACATGTATATATTCTCTTCCATAGTCGTACTTGTATCTATTAGGCCGCAAATATAGCAATAATAGTTCAAACTACGGCTGTTTTTTGTGAATTTTTTTTGAGCCAGTGACTATCACTGAAAAGTGTTGACAGATTTGAGGGCGATTAACTAATGTGGTTTACACCGTCTGAGACGGTTCTCTGATTTTATTTACAAGTTTTTATTGGTTGACTAAAAGGGTTTACAGATTTGAGTCTGTGAACTATTTCTTTTTACACTTCCGGCGTTAAGCCGCCAGAGTTTGTGCTGTCGTCCTCCAATGGCAAAGTTAGCATGATTTTTTCGACATGGCAATACAATGTCATGTAATTTTTGTAACTTTACCCTCGGAAGCCGAAGAGGAAGCGGGCTCTGCTGAGGAGCAACCTGCCAGCAATAGGTTTCTGCGTCACACTGAAATAGTGGGCACAGGCGAGGTCGGAAGGCTTCGCCTTTTATTTTAGGAGACGCCCATGGCTAAGAAAACCTATCCCGACGCACGACATTCCTCAGGTTTATTCCAGGGATTACACCAACATCGTTTCTGTGGACCTTGTTGATTGTGAACGACTTCCGGAGTCTTGTTGCCAATGCTCATATGAGGTCGTTCGGTGTTGTAAAACAGAATGATACGTTCCAGCTCTTCCTTACATTTATTTATTGTCGGTATTTTCATTTTATAGAGCCATTCGGTTTTGAGTATACCGTTGGCACGTTCGGCAATGGCATTTTCAAGCGGATCTCCACTTTGTGTCATGCTTATACTTATATTGTGCTTTTTGAGTTCCGCCACGTATGCGGCGCTACAATACTGACATCCCCGATCAGAATGATGTATCAAAGAGGCGGCAGTCTCGCCGTCGATTGATTCAAGAGCCATTCTCAAAGCCTGCATCGGATAGATGGTCTCAAGGGTAGGACCGATTGCCCATCCAACGATTTTGCGGGAATAGGCATCGGTTATCAGAGAAAGGTAGCATACGCCTTCGTCTGTCTCCACATACGTTATGTCACTGTCCCATATCTCATTCGGACGCATCGGGACAATCTCTTTTATCAGATTGTCATACTTGCGGTAATGATGGTTGGAATCGGTGGTCTTGTAGTGACGCCGGCGTTTTATCTGCACCATAAGGCCATTGGCACGCAACAACTCGATGAATGCGTCGCGCCCCGGCATGCAACCTGTTGACTCAAACAAATTCTTGATAATCAGATATAGCTTGGCACACCCCAGACCCGGATTGTCCTTGCGATAGTCTTTTGCCTTTTCGACAATCAACGGTTCTATGGCATTCTCAGCAAAGTCGTTGTCATCCACCCTGTTGTAGAATGATTGTCTGCTGTAACCAAACAGTCCGCAGAGAGACTTCAGCGATGGAGCCGGAGTCTCTTCGCGGAGCAGACTTACTGTTTGGTGCCAGATTTTTTTCTTATCGGAATGTTGAATGTTTCCTCGGCAAGATTTATCATAGTGTCGTAAGCATGAGCGCGAAGTTTCTCAAGTTCAGCCTCTTTGCGGGCTTGCTTGAGCTGCGCTTTCAACTCCCGGATCTGGTCATCTTTGTTTTTATTGGCCATATCTTCTTCGGTTTGTTCCTCCAAAGATAATGATTTTTTCCTGACTTACGTACTTGCCAATCCATGTGTAGATGCTGTTGATTGACGTGATGTCATACTTTTTTCTGACTTCCTCCGCCGTCGTGGCACCTTTTAGGATGTCAAGGACGGCATTAACTCTGTCGTGCTCTTCCGGCTTATATACCGTTATAACTCCTGGAGCCCAATACTGCTCGTTGGTTTCCGGATTCGTTTTCAGGATTAAATCCCGTTTGACTTTCTCTATCATTGTCGCTTTCAAGATTTGCCTCTCAAAAGTGTCAACTTTTTTCAGTTCAAGTCACTGGAAGAGTTTGCCGTACAGTTCATCCGGGAAGTCAAGGCCAAGGATCCCGGCATCGGAGGGATGAAGGTGTGGACGATGTACTGCCGCACGTTCCCGGACCGCGACCGTATCGGCCGCGATCGCTTCTGCGACATCTTCGACCGATATGGATTCAAGATACGCCGCCGACGCAGAGTGCGTACAACAGACTCCCGCCACGACAATCCGACGTATCCCAATATTGTGAAAGAACTCATACCGACGCGTCTTGGCGAAATAATCGTCGGAGACATCACCTATATACCCTTGGAGAGCGTTGACGGTCAGCGCAGATTCTGCTACGTCAGTCTTCTGATGGACTCCTACAGCAAGATGATACTGGGCAGCAGCGTCGGCATGACCCTTGAGTCCAAATACCCGATGGAAGCATTGTCGGAGGCGATAAAACTCCTTGACGCGCATGAAGTTAACTTGTCCAAAACAATCCACCACAGCGACAGAGGCGTCCAATACACCTGTTCCGACTATGTCACGGAGTTACGCAAACATAAAGTAATGATAAGTATGACCGAAAGCGGCAACCCCAAAGACAACGCCGAGGCGGAACGCATAAACAACACGCTTAAAAATGAGCTATTCAAAGATATGGTTTTCACAGACATAGACCAAGTGAGAGAGGCCCTGCCGAGAGCTGTCAGGTTCTATAACCATGAGCGGCCTCATCTCAGCATTGAAATGCGCACACCGGCCGAGGCCGCAGCAGAGACCGGCCGTTTCAAGAGGCAATGGATAAGCTACCGCGAGCGTGCCATTGACGCGATGACGGCCGACCGCTCGGGGAAGAAAGGCCAGGCCATAGTTACGGGTTAAAAAATTTTTTGTAACTTTGTCCCTATCCCTGGGCGGAGTTGCCTTCGGGCTACGCCCTCAGTCAACTCCGCCCAGGGATAGGCCCCGGTCAGTCAACCAAACTCAGACAAAGAGTAAACCTCCAACAGTAAACATCCTAAAACGAGTCAACCATTTTCAGGAACAGACAGTTGCATCTTCAAGGTCAATGACCTTGAAGTATTCCTTTGATATGTCGCAAATTATCCGTAACTTTGCGGTATGGAAACATTTACTTTCAAAGACATTATTGTTTTTATTTATCAATATTCAATAATTGCGCTAATCGTAATTGGATTGATTGTTGGGATATATTTTTGTGGTAAACAGCTATCGAAAAAATATAATGTTGCAAGATGGTATTTTTGGAGTACTTACATTTTTACTCTGCCTATAATTGGTGCACCTCTTGTTTTATTTGCTTCTCTCTTTATGGATCATGTAAAGCATGATGACTTAGTTCCAATTGCTTGGTTAATCATAAACTCATACTCTCTCTGGTTTATTTTGGGATTTATAATTTCTATAAAACTTTATAGTAAAATCCCACCATATTTTTCAATTTTGCCATCAGTATGTTCTTGGATAATGGCAGGATTATCTATCTGGGGTGGATTATATTTAGTTAATTACTAATTTAGCGTCTTTTCGCAGATACCATCGGGTCCATAACTTTGTAGCAAAAACTACAATGTTATGGACTCGCTTAATTTTAACTCAGTCGAAACGCTTCCGAACCTGTCGGCTCGGGCGGCGTTTCAAGTAAACTCGTCAGCGGTCTTCAAAGAAGACGTGGACATCGTGCCGGTCGTAATTGACGACACGCTCTCTTATATGCCGTGGGGAGGCGACAACAATATGCCATTCGACATATTGAAGCTCATCGAGGACGACGAGACGCTCTCCACGTGCCAGATGTTTAATGCTGAAGTCTGTTTCGGCAGCGGTCTCCGCTACGACACTTGTCTTGCTACCACCGCCGTCAAGAGCGAAGTCGAGGACTTCTTTCTTGACAATGACATCGCCTCGTATTACCTCGGTGTATGTCAGGACTTCAAGCATTTTGGCTTTGCCGTGAGTGTGATTATCCTTTCTCGCGACGGCACGAAAATCGTGCGTCTGCTCCGCAAAGAGGCTTGTTATTGCCGCTTCGCTCCTTCCGGCAAGGACGGCAGAATAACTCGCCTACTCTATGCAAACTGGAGAAAGTGCATCGCCTCACGGAGCGACATCGAGGTGATTGAGTTGCTTGATGCGGCTGCTCCATGGCTAGACCTGCAAGACAGGCTCGCCAAGAACACGACCTGCCGCAAGTTTGCTGTGGTCAGCCGCATTCCTACACCTGACAGCACTTATTATCCCATTCCCTATTACGCTTCGCTTTTCAAAGGGAAATGGTATAACATCAAGCAACTTATCGGCATCGCCAAAGAAGCGAAGCTGAAAAATTCAGCGCCGATAAAGTACCACATCGAGGTCGGTGCGAAATATTGGGAGTCCATATTCCGTGCCGAGGGCATAACCGACCGCCGAAAGCAACAGGAGCGCATCGTGCACGAGAAACAGCAAATTCTCGATTTCCTGACCGGCGCGGAGAACTCCGGCAAAGCCTGGTTCTCCACTTTCTACATCTCGCCCGATGGCAAAGAGCAGCACGATGTCGTAATCAATAAGATTGACGACTCGAAAGAGGGCGGCGACTGGGAGACCGACATTCAGGAAGCAATCAACATGATATGCTTTACTATGCGCGTTCACTCCAATCTCGTAGGTTCTGTGCCGGGCAAAGCCCAGTCGAACAACTCCGGCTCTGACAAGCGCGAGCTTTACACCATCGCCCAAGCCCTTCAGAAACCGTATCACGACCTGCTATTTACCGTCCATCGCATCATCATCCGCTTTAACAAGTGGGATAACGTCACAGTTGATGTGCCGTTTATCCAACTGACAACTCTGGACGAGCATCAAGACGCAAAGCAGGTAACTCTCCCCAAGTCTAACAATCAATCCGCCAACACCAATGAAACTGATAACGACTGAGGCGCAGTTACGCGCCCATATTCCCAACATCATCGCCACGGTCAAGGGCGAAACACCCTTTATCGAAAGGCTTGCACACTTTCTCGACCTTGCCGAAGACTGGGTAAAAACGACTTTCACATCTGAAAGTACGTTTAACACCATTTGTGGCTACACCGACTCCAACAATATCAAGATATTGTGCAGCCGTTTGGTCGGGGCAGCGGCGTAATTCCGTGGCAGAGCTATCCGAAGATGATCGACAAACGG
>ENA-OZTQ01000243-OZTQ01000243.1-human-gut-metagenome-genome-assembly--contig:-NODE-243-length-10369-cov-5.094823_pt1 | contig 10369 bp, 10 predicted proteins | sample MGYA00244231_ERZ653992 | MGnify/ENA primary metagenome ERZ653992 (study PRJEB26926, sample SAMN06164456) | human gut metagenome | biome: ENVO:00009003; feature: ENVO:2100002; material: ENVO:00002003... | reverse complement strand
GGAGTCTCGTGGGCTCGGAGATGTGTATAAGAGACAGTGCTCGTGCAGCGGAGTGTATGTCCGCTGACGGAATATTTTATCAGCAGCTCGAACTCGAACGGATAGCACTTTCTCGTCTCGTCGCTCGACGCGAGGGAGAAGGTCATGGAATCTTCGCTCTGCTCTTTGATAGCAAACACCGAGTGGCGCGCAAAGCCGTGTTTCGGCATCTCGTATTCGCGGCCGCTGTAGCGATACTTTCCGTCCAGAAGCTGGCCGATTATCGGGAAGAGAACCGGCGCTCTGCCGTACCAGACTGACGGATCGCCCTGCCAGAGAAACTCTTTTCCGTTTTCCTTGAGCTCTACGGAGCTCAGCTGTGATCCGTCGTCCTCCGCGCTGACGCGAAGAAATTCGTTTTCAATCGTGTATATCATATTTTCACTCCTGTTGTGACCTGCGTCACGGATTTTATCTTTACAAAGTAATTTTATCACCGAACAGGCAATAAATCAATTCAATTCTGAAAGGAAGAGGTTATAAATGAAGGTTTATGTTATTCACGGGCCCAATATGAATATGCTCGGCATAAGGGAGCCGGATATCTACGGCAGGCAGACCTATGACGATCTTGTTGAATATATCCGCGCGCGCTGCGAAGAGAACGGCATGGAGCCGGAGTTTTTCCAGTCGAACCACGAGGGCACGCTCGTTGACATAATCCAGCAGGCGTATTATGAAAAAGTCGATGCGATAATAATCAACCCCGCGGCTTATACTCATACGAGCATCGCGATACATGACGCGCTCAAGGCGGTCGGTATTCCGACGGTCGAGGTGCATCTGTCAAATATTTCCGCGCGCGAGGAGTTCCGCGAGAATTCATATATAACCCCCGCTTGCGTCAAAACATATATCGGCTTCGGCTTTGAGGGCTACGAGAAGGCGGTAAAGCATCTGAAAAAGCACTATTGCAAGGACTGAAGCAAAAAGTTTACAAAGCGTTAACCGATTTTGTGGTTCTTTGATATAAAATAAGCTAAAGAGACACAGAAAACTTTTTGGGGGAAAAGATGACAGGCTATATCAAAGCTTTCAAGCCCGAGCTCAAAATCAAGGATTATGAGCTTTACCGAGGCGTATATTGCTCCGAGTGCAGAGTGCTCGGCAGACTCTATACCCCGATAGCGAGAATGCTTCTGAGCTACGATTTCACTTTTCTTTCGATAGTTCGCCTGGCTCTTCAGGAGCAGTGCGGAAGATTTGAAAAAGGACGCTGCTGCGTGAATCCCGCGAAGAAGTGCCTCAAATGCACCGACGATGCGGAGCTCGAGCGCAGTGCCGATGTCGTTATAATCGTCTCTTATTATAAACTGCTCGACGATATCGCGGACGGCGGATTCTTCAAACGCCTTGCGTGCCGGCTTATAAAGCCCGCGCTTTCGCTCATGCACAAAAAAGCCGCGAGACGGCAGGAGATGCTCGACCGCGCCGTCGCCGCCGCAATGGAAGAACAGCAAAAAATCGAAAAATCCGGCACGGCGTCGCTCGACGAGGCGGCGGATCCGTCCGGTAAGATGCTCGCCGCAATATTCTCTCAGGGATACTACGGCGAGGACAAAATACAGCTGTGGCGTTTCGGCTATCTTCTGGGCAGGTGGATATATCTGCTCGATGCCGTTGATGATATCGAAAAGGATATAAAGAGCGGATCATATAATCCGCTAAAAGCAAAATTCCCCGATGCGAACAGCCTCTCGGGCGATGAGTTCAGAAAATTTGCCAAAGAGCGTCTTGACCTCACGGCGTGCGAGACGGCGAACGCACTGAACGGACTGAAGTTCAACCGATTCGGGGATATAATAGAAAATGTGGTCTGCGACGGAATGTTTGCTTCGCAGACGGAAGTATTCAGAAAGAAAGAGGGTGTGAAGAATGAAAAAGAATCCGTTCTCGGTTCTCGGAGTACCGGACACGGCGAGTGACGAGCAGATAAGAAACGCTTATCGCGAGCTCGCCCGCAAATACAGCGACTCGTCGGACGACGGCAAAATGCAGGAGCTCAATGACGCGTATGACCAGATAGTCATGCTTCGGGGCGGACTCGGCGGCTCCTCGTCCTCATCGTCTTCGCACTCTTCATCATATGCGAACAATATGTCCGACCTGTCTGATATACGCGAAAAAATACGCAGCGGCAGGATAGAGGACGCATTGGTTCTGCTCGACGGAATTCCCGAGCAGTATCGCGCTGCGGGGTGGTATTATCTCAAGGGCGCGGCTCAGCAGAGACGCGGCTGGCTCGACTATGCATCTGAGAATTTTGACCGCGCGTGCAGAATGGATCCCAACAACCGCGAATATGCGGCGGCAAAGGAAAATCTCGATTCGTCGAAAAACGGCGGCTTCCGCAGCGCCCGCAAATCGTCGAGCGGATGCAGTGCCTGCGATGTTTGCTCCGGTCTGCTCTGCGCCGACTGCTGCTGCGAGTGCATGGGCGGCGACCTTATCCCGTGCTGCTGAGGATTGATATGAAACAGGAAATGAAAAAAACATCCAAAATAGCTCTCAGCGCCGTCTTTGCGGCGCTGTCTGTCGCTCTGATGGCGTTAGTCTCGATTATCCCGAATCTCGAGCTGGCGCTCCCCGCGATATCGGGTCTGTTCGTCGCGGTCATAGTCATTGAAGTTGACAAAAAATGGGCGCTCGGCGTGTGGGCGGCGGTGTCCCTGCTGTCGCTGATAGTCGTCCCAAACAAAGCGGCGGCGATAATTTACGCAGTCTTTTTCGGCTATTATCCCGTGCTCAAGGCCGTGCTGGAGAGCAAAACGCCGCGCGCAGTCGAGTATATTATAAAGATTCTGACCTTTTCGGTCGTTATGTCGCTTTCGTATTTTCTGATGGTAAAATTTATGGGCATCGACCCCGACCTGCCGGATTTTCTCGGCAAGTGGGCGATACCCGCGATAGCGCTGCTCGGCATAATCGCATTTTTGCTCTATGATTATGCCCTGTCAAAGCTGATTACATTCTATTGCCTGCGCCTGAGCAGCAAGCTCAGAAAGATACTTAAATAAATATATCCGCACTGCTTTTGCAGATATAAAAAGTTAAACCGACCTATGTGTTTATAGGTCGGTTTTTTATGTTATTGCAAAGTGTATTGAAGCACACTGTTTATCGGTTAGATAAATGAGAATTTATCGCAGAATCTATTCAGGCGCCCCTGTAGGGGAGCTGGATCGGCGTAAGCCGAGACTGAGGTGTTAGCTCGCTCCGTTTAAAGTGATAGTAAAAGTGCAAAAAATAACCTTGTAAGTTGCGAGACAATAAATTTGTGCAAAATTCGTGGGCAGATGATATCCGCCCCACACTACTGTGCCGCTTTTATCTTTATATCAGCTCGCCCTCGCACCAGTCATCGCCGCAGGCGGTGATTTTTACTTTGCGCAGACCGTGCGTGCATCCGCTCTTTATTCTGACCGGCGTGTAGTTCGCCGTGTAGCCCTGAATACTGCCGTCGCGCAGCTTCTCTTCAAACAGAACCTCGACCGTTCTGCCGATTTGTCTCTCCAAAAATTCATGCCGAACTTCGCCTGCCGCCGCGATCATCTCGCGGCTTCTGCGCTCTTTTTCGGCGTTTTCAACGACATCCGGGAACTCCGCCGCCCGCGTGCCCGTCCTGCGTGAATAGGGGAATACGTGAACTTTTTCGAAGCCTATCTTCTTGACGAAATCGCGCGAAATCTCAAAATCTTCTTTAGTCTCGCCAGAGAAGCCGACCATAACATCTGTAGTCAGCGTCGTGTCCTCGAACTCGCTTCTGAGCCTTGTGCAGAGTTCTTCGTATTCGGCGACGGTGTAGTGGCGGTTCATGCGCTTGAGTGTCTTGTCGCATCCGCTTTGGAGCGATATGTGAAACTGCGGGCAGAGCTTTTTGCATTCAGCCAGCCTTTTTGTAACGTCCGGGGTCATGTGGTCGGGCTCGAGAGAGCCGAGACGCACGCGCTTTATCCCATCGAACGATGCGGCGAGCTCGACCGCGTCGCATATGCTCGCCCCACAGTCAGTGCCGTATGCCGAAAGGTTTATGCCGACGAGAACTATCTCCGAAAAGCCTTTCTTTTCGAGCGAGGATATCTCTTCTCTTATGTCTTCGAGCGGCTTCGAACGCACGCGCCCGCGTGCATACGGAATGACACAGTAGGAGCAGAAACGGTTGCAGCCGTCCTCGATTTTGACCGTTGCCCTTGTGCGCTCGCGAAAATCGTTTATCAGCTCGCCCGAGAATTTTTCGCCGTTTTCGTGCTGAGCTATGCGAACGATCCTCTCACGCGTGCGGAAGAATTCATCGATCATGTCGGGAATCTGCTTGTTTGAGCGGTTGCCGGTGACGATATCCGCCTGGGTGAGCAGACGCGCGTCCTCGGGGAACGCCTGCGGCATGCAGCCCGTGAGCACTATAACGGCGTCCGGATGCAGCTTTCGCAGATGGCGCACATTCTGCCTCGTCTTGCGGTCGCTCTCGGCGGTTACGGTGCAGGAGTTGACTATGTAGACATCCGCCTCTTCGCTCGCCCCTACACATTCAAAGCCGCGCTTTATCAGCGCCTGCTCCATCGACTGCGATTCATATTGATTGACCTTGCACCCGAGAGTGCAGAATGCGACTTTCATATCATCACCGCGGCAAAAGCCGCCCTTCCTTTGAGTTTTGCAGTGAAATTATACAGCATTTCGCCCTCTTGTGCAAGTCCGCGGGGCTAAGATGCAGATAATCGGCATATATCTTTAATACTGTTTTTATATCCGCTTTTGATTTTCGGGAGATGATGTTATGAACCGTAAGCTGAAAACGGTGCTCTGCGCCGCCCTTGTTCTTCTGCTGATGTTCTCTTGCTGCTACGTGAGCTTCGCCGATGAACCGATGCCGGTTACCGTCAAGGCGAAAGCGGCGGTGCTCATGGATGTGGATTCCGGCAAGGTGCTCATGAGCATGAACGCCGATGAAAAACTTTATCCAGCCTCCGTTACGAAAATAATGACCCTCCTGCTCGTGACCGAGGCGCTCGACAGCGGGAAGATATCGCTCAGCGACACCGTAACCGCCTCCGCCTCTGCCGCATCAAAAGGCGGCTCGCAGATATGGCTCAAAGAGGGCGAGCAGATGACGGTCGATGATCTGCTCAAGGCTACTGCTGTTTACAGCGCGAACGACGCCTGCACGGCTCTGGGCGAGCTGCTCGCAGGCAGCGATGAGGCGTTCACCGCGATGATAAACGAGCGTGCTCAGCAGCTCGGCATGAAGAATACACATTTTGATAACTGCACAGGTCTTGATGACACCACAACGACCCATTTGACCACCGCGATGGATGTCGCGATAATGTCACGCGAGCTGTTGAAACACGAGCGCATAATGAACTATACAACTATCTGGATGGACTCCCTGCGCGGCGGCGCAACGGAGCTTGTCAACACGAATAAGTTGGTCAGGTTCTACAAAGGCACGACCGGGCTCAAGACCGGCACAACGGCGAAGGCAGGATGCTGTGTCTCCGCGAGCGCAAAGCGCGGAAACACGCATCTCATAGCCGTTGTCATGGGCAGCCAGACGAGCGACGACCGCTTCAACGGCGCAAAGGCTATGCTCAACTGGGGTTTTGCAAACTATTCGACCGTCACGCCCGAGATAGACCCGTCGCTGATAACCGATGTCGCTGTAATAGGCGGCGTTGTCGATTCGATTCATCCGTCTCTGCCGAAAGCCGCCAGCGTGCTCGTCAAAAAGGGCGAGGAGGGCAAGATAAAGACCGATGTCGAGCTCTGCGTCGACGTTCAGGCGCCTGTCGAGAAAGGGCAGGTGCTCGGTAAAGTGGTGCTGAGCCTCGGCGACGAGAAGATAGGGGAGTATAATATCGTCTCGCCCGATGCCGTGCGCGCGCTGACTTTCAAAGATATTTTCTTCCGCCTGCTGAAATCCCTCGCCTGAAAACTGTATGAATATACAAATTGAGCGCCCGCTTTTTGTCGGATAATACAAAAAAGACCGATATTGTGTATTGGGAATAAAATAAAACTCACAGATGTTATAATTAGCTCGTGTGTTTAAGGGAAAAACAAAGAAAAGAGGAAAAATTTGTGAAAAATTATTTCAGCCGGCTTATGTCGAGCGCGAAGAAATGGGAGTTCATCGTCTGGTGGATTTTCCGTCTTATCATGATCGGCGCGATGGTGAGCCTTCTGTTTACCAACCCGCCCTCGGATCTGCCAAAGACGCAGATGGCGCTTCAGCTGTTTGCAAATCTCGTCGGAATGTTCGCTTGGGAGATAATCCAGGCTCTGCCCGAGAAAAATTGCCTGCGCCAGCTCCCGTCCTATTGCCAGACCGTCGCGTCCGTCGGACTGCTGCTCGCATCCTTCGGCGGCGCGTTCCTGAACTTCTATTATTCCATCTTTATGTGGGATAAGATACTCCACCTGCTCGGCGGAGCTGAGGCGGTGTTCATGGGCTATGAGCTCGCGACCGCCATGCAGAAGCGCGACAAGAAGCAGTGCGATCTGCCGATAGTCCTGCTCTGCGCTCTCGGCTTCTCGTTCTTTATCTCCACCTGCTGGGAGCTCTTCGAGTTCAGCTTCGATCAGATAGCGGGCGGCGATTCTCAGCATTGGTCGTATGAGCTTGCAAAGGCCGCGAATAATACGAGAACTTTCTTTAAGCCCAGAGATCCCGCTCGTTTCGCTCTCATGGACACCATGACCGACATAGTTTTCAATACCCTCGGCGCAGTGCCGTTTTATATCATACTTAAAATAGCGCCTTATCATCATAAGGGCAAGAACAATGTCAACGAGATGTTCGCTCCCAAAGGTGCAGAAAAGGAACTTGCACAGGCAAAATGAGTTTTCGCTGTCCCGTATGCTCGCAGGAGCTGAAAAAAGAAGAAAAGATATGGGTGTGTCCGCAAGGGCACACCTTTGATATCGCTGCAAAAGGCTATGTGAATCTGCTGATGAGCAACTCATCGGGCGCAAAGCGCCACGGCGACGACCGCCTGATGATAAACGCGCGGCGCGATTTCCTTTCGAAGGGCTTCTATGAGCCTTTGCGCGAGGCTGTTTATGAAGCTCTTTCGGCGGATTTCCCGCGCGGCGGCACTCTGCTCGATGCAGGCTGCGGCGAGTGCTGGTATACTTCGTATTTTAAAAACAGGCTCGGCGAACCGGGACTTGAGCCGCAGGTGCTCGGCGTGGATATCTCGAAATACGCGCTCGAAAAAGCGCCGAAAAACTGCGGAGTTGAACGCGCCGTGGCGAGCATATATAAGCTGCCCGTGGGCGACGGCGAATGCGACGCGATAGTAAATATCTTCGCGCCCGCCTGCCCGCAGGAGTTTTCGCGCGTGCTCAAAAAAGACGGTGTATTCGTCAAAGCAATACCGCTTGAAAAGCATTTGTGGGAGCTCAAAAGCGCTGTGTATGACGCGCCGTATGAGAACGAAGTTCCGCCGCATGATATCGAGGGCTTCCGCCTCGTCGGTGAAAAGAAGATATGCTATACTTTTGCGCTCGAAAGCGGGAAGGATATAACCGACCTTTTCAACATGACTCCGTATTGCTACAAAACCTCGCAGCAGGACAGGGAGAAGCTCGAAAAATTGAGCTCGCTCACCGTCAGCGCGCAGTTCAGCGTGCTCACTTATAAAAAGATATAACGCTGCGCAGCATATGATTTCAAATCCCTCGGTTTTAATTTTTCAAACCGGGGGATTTTTCTGCTCTTTTTGGCGTTTGTTATTGTAAAAATTGCGTTTTCGTCGTATACTAACTATGTATGAAAGCCACGCGGAAATACCGCATCAATATATCCGGCAGGAAAGGAAGTATAATTTATGCAGCTTGAACTCAAAAGACCCGAGGATTGCATGTTTGATGAAATATCTCTCGGCGAGATAATGCTCCGCCTCGATCCGGGCGCGGGCAGAATAAAGAATTCGCGATCTTTCACCGCTTGGGAAGGCGGCGGAGAATACAATGTCGCGCGCGGACTGCGCCGCTGCTTCGGACTTCGCACCGCAGTCATAACCGCCCTCGCGGATAACGAGGTCGGCAGGCTCATAGAGGACTTCATTCTCCAGGGCGGAGTCGACACCTCGTTTATAAAATGGATGAGCTACGACGGCATAGGCAGAAACGTCCGAAACGGACTCAACTTCACCGAGCGCGGCTACGGAATCCGCGGAGCCGTTGGAGTGTCCGACAGAGGCAACACGGCGGCGTCTCAGCTCAGAGCCGAGGATGTCGATTGGGACTATATCTTCGGTAAGCTCGGCGTCCGCTGGCTGCACACGGGCGGAATTTTTGCCGCTCTGTCCGAGACGAGCGCACAGACCGTTATCGCCGCAGTCAAAAAGGCGAAGGAATACGGCACCGTCGTCTCCTATGACCTCAACTACCGTCCGTCGCTCTGGAAGGGTATCGGCGGTCAGGAGAAGGCGCAGCAGGTCAACCGCGAAATAGCCAAATATATCGATGTTATGATAGGCAACGAGGAGGATTTCACCGCCTGCCTCGGTCTTGAGGTCGAGGGCAACGACGCGGGACTCAAGAAGCTCAATGTTGACGGCTACTGCAAGATGATCGAAAACGCCGTTAAGGTATATCCGAATTTCAAGGTTGTTGCAACAACGCTTAGAACCGTCAAGACCGCAACGGTCAACGACTGGAGCGCTATCTGCTGGGCGGATGGCAAGCTTTATGAGGGTATGAAGCTCGACTCGCTCGAGATATTCGACCGCGTCGGCGGCGGCGATTCGTTCGCATCGGGTCTCATCTACGGTCTGATGACCGAGGGCGATCCTCGGTATGCAGTCAACTGCGGCATAGCGCACGGAGCGCTGGCGATGACCACCCCGGGCGACACTTCAATGGCAAGCAAGCGCGAGGTCGAAGCCGTTATGAACGGCGCAGGCGCAAGAGTTCAGAGATAAGAGAGGAAGATAAAAATGGACAAAGAACAAATACTGACTAAAATACAGGACTGCGGCATCGTTGCGGTCGTAAGAGCGGAGAGTGCCGATCAGGCGAGCAGAATCGCCGACGCGTGCATCGAGGGCGGCGTCGCGGCTATCGAGCTTACTTTCACCGTTCCCCATGCCGATAAGGTTATCGAGGAGCTTGCAAAGCGCTACACGCCCGAGCAGATGATTCTCGGCGCAGGCACGGTCATGGATGCGCCGACCGCGAGAATAGCAATGCTCTCCGGCGCAAACTTCGTTGTCAGCCCCTATTTTGACCCCGAGACCGTGAAGATGTGCAACCGCTACAGAGTTGCCGTCATGCCCGGCATAATGACCGTCAAAGAGGCTGTCGCCGCCATGGAGGCGGGCGCGGATATACTCAAAGTATTCCCCGGCGATGTCTTCGGCCCGAAGATAATCAAGGCTATAAGAGGACCGATACCCTACGCGAAGATGATGCCGACCGGCGGAGTCGATGTCGATAATGCCGCCGATTGGATTAAGGCGGGCGCAGTCGCAGTCGGCGCGGGCAGCTCGCTGACCGCAGGCGCAAAGACCGGCGACTATCAGCGCATCACCGACACCGCACGCAAGTTTGTCGAAAACATAAAGGCGGCGCGCGAGGGCAGATAACACCGAAAAGAAAACAAAAGTAAAGGAACTTCTATGTTTGTAGATATTGCAAAAATCAAAATCAAAGCCGGAAACGGCGGCGACGGCGCGGTGACTTTCCACCGCGAGAAATATGTCGCGTCCGGCGGTCCCGACGGCGGCGACGGCGGCAAGGGCGGAGATATCATATTCGAGGTTGACGATAACCTCGCGACCCTCGCGGACTTCCGCTACAAGAGAAAATATACCGCCCCCGACGGAAAACGCGGCGACGGCGGACGCAGGCGCGGAAAGAACGGCGAGAATCTTGTCATCAAGATTCCGCGCGGAACGATAATCCGCGAGGCGGAGTCGAACGCCGTTATGGCGGATATGTCCGAAAAGACCTCGTTCGTTGCCGCAAAGGGCGGCCGCGGCGGCTGGGGCAACACCCATTTTAAGACCCCGACCCGTCAGACTCCCCGTTTCGCGAAAAGCGGCACTCCCGGTGAGGAGTGGGAGGTCATTCTCGAGTTGAAGCTTCTCGCCGATGTCGGTTTGCTCGGCTTTCCGAACGTCGGAAAGTCCACGTTCATTTCCGTAGTCAGCGAGGCAAAGCCCATAATCGCGGACTATCATTTCACAACCATAACTCCCGTCCTCGGCGTTGTCACCATGGGTGAGGGCGAGTCTTTTGTCGTCGCGGATATCCCCGGACTCATTGAGGGCGCGAGCGACGGCGTCGGTCTCGGCCACGAATTTTTGCGCCATGTCGAGCG
>ENA-OZTQ01000235-OZTQ01000235.1-human-gut-metagenome-genome-assembly--contig:-NODE-235-length-10603-cov-6.680887_pt1 | contig 10603 bp, 11 predicted proteins | sample MGYA00244231_ERZ653992 | MGnify/ENA primary metagenome ERZ653992 (study PRJEB26926, sample SAMN06164456) | human gut metagenome | biome: ENVO:00009003; feature: ENVO:2100002; material: ENVO:00002003... | reverse complement strand
ATGAGAAATCCTACCGTTTGTCGGTCTATCTTCGATAGCCCTGCCACGGAATTACGCCGCTGCCCCGGAATAGGATGCCGAAACGGGAAATTCTCTGTCCCCATACTATAAAAATTCTTATATGGGGATTTATATGAGGATTGCATTGAATAAGTATTTGTATGTCTCTATACAATAACACTGTACAATGTTACTCCGTATACCGATGTGGTACTTTATCGGCGCTGAATTTTTCAGCTTCGCTTCCTTGGCGATGCCGATAAGCTGCTTTATGTTATACCATTTACCCCGGAACAGAGCGCCATAATAAGGAATGGGGTAATATGTGCTATCGACGGTCGGAATACGGCTGACGATAGCGAATTTGCGGCACTTCGACTTTTTGGCGAGTCTGTCTTGCAGATCTCGCCACGGAGAAGCCTGGTCGAGCAGGTCGATTTCCTCGATGTCGCTACACGACGATATAGACTTTCGCCAGTTGGCGTAAAGGATTTTGGAAATACGACCGTGTTTGTCAGCCGGGGTGAAGCGACAATAACAGGCTTCCTTTCTCAACAGGCGGACGATGCGAGAGCCGTCCTCGTTGAAAATAAGCACTGACACGGCGAAGCCGAAGTGCTTGAAGTCCTGACAGATGCCGAGAAAGTAAGCGGCGAGGTCGTTGTCAAGGAGGAAGTCATCGACAGCCGACTTAACCGATGCGGAGGCTTCGGTGGCGCAGTATTGCAGCCCCGAACCGTAGCAGACCTCGGCGTTGAAGCACTGGCAGGTTGCCAGAGTTTCGTCTTTTTCGACGAGCGCGAGCAAGTCGAACGGCATCTGATTGTCGCCGCCCCAGGGAATATAAGAGAGGCTATCGTCCACGACAGTAGGCACAATATCCACGTCTTCGCGGAACACTGACGCGGAGTTGACGGTAAACGCTGCGCGAGCCTCGAAGCCGGGCAGGTTTTCAACCGAGTTGAAATTGAGGTCGGAAAAAGAGAAGTCCATAACTTGTGGTGATTTTCCACAAAGTTATGGACCCTATGAGGTGCGCGAAAAGACGCGCTATTTAATGACATTTTTCTATCCAACGATAGTCATCTCCTTTTGTACTCCACTGGAATTTCCACATATTCCCGTTAGATTCGTTTATAAGGTAATACTGATACATGCTCGTAAGAGGTGAAATAGAAAATATAGGCCTTGATGCGCTTGCCAGTTCCACTTCATTTATAGGAATACACATTAAAGCATCAAGATCTTGAGAACTGAATTGTACTTGCCATAATCTACCTGTATAAGAATCAAGTAAAATAAAGTTCCACATATTTTGAGTAGGGAAAAGTTCAAATCTGTTCCTCCAATTATCACGAGAGGAAGGGTATGATAAAGAATATCGATTAATGGGAGTATAAAACATATAATCGGTTCCTTTTGTGCTGAACTGAATTTGCCAAGTCTTTCCCGTGAAGCTATCTAACATGATGAAAGTCCACATGTTTTGGGTCTCATTTAGATTGTAGCGTCCTGATAACGTTTGCGAATTATCAATTCCAGGACATATTACCCAAGATTGGCCGTCATCTTGTATTTGTTTAACTTCTCCAGTCGCAGTATTCAGACGTAATTGGTTGTGATAGTTCTGCGTATTGTACATTTTATATGTTTGAGCAGAACAAATAAATGCACTGAATAAGACGGCGAGAAACAATATTCGTCGTAAATAATACATTGATGTGAACTTCGTTGCCATGCGTATTTTTGTTTGATATGCAAATTTAATAATAATTTTTAATAACTGAGTAATACTCAGAGGAAAACTTCAAGGTCGTTAACTCGGAAGATACAGCAGTCGCGTATCTTGCGGCACTCGCCGGAGGAAAGTATCTTTACGTTCCTCCAGCCGCCGTAGAACGAGTAACGTAAAGAAATGACGTTACGCAGTTCCAGGATTTCTCCTGTTGACTTCCAAACATGGATGTCAACAAGATCACCACTATTCAATATGTGGCGAGCAGTAGATAAATGAATAGATTTTGACATATTGAATAGTGTTTAGAACCATCGGATTTCTTTCTCCGCTGCGCTACGAAAGCGTCCAAAGGGCGATAACCAAACTCCAATATCGACAGGGTCGCCGCTGTTGAGCATTGTGCGAGCGGTTGATATGTGTATCGAGCGAGCCATCAGGTATATGTGGGATTGAATTTGTCATTGAAGATGCCGGGGGTAAGCGGAGCCTCCATGAGCGGACGGTTTGCTGAGTGCCGCCAAGTGAATTTTATCTTGTTGAGTTTTTCGTCGGAGTCGGAAAACTCGCAGGTAAAGTCAGTAATAAGTATCGGGAGCATGGCGTCAAAATCCGTTTCATAAACATATGTGTTCGGTCCGAAAGGAATTTTGACCGAGGGCGAGGTAAGCATTTGCTCGACCTGCAAGCACTCGTCGGCTGTCAGCGGGCCGCTCTCGACCTCGTACTCTTTGGAGTGCGTTATGTCGTAGAACTCCGAGATCTTGCCAAGCAGGGCCACGGAGCGGTCCGACTTGACCTTTTCGGTGGTGGTGCGCGGCATAGAAATATGTTCGGGCACCCCGAAGCAGTTCAGATAGTAAATGGGAACGATGCCGTCGAGGTCGGGGTCGATGAAGAACGTAGCGGAGCGGTTGCTGCAACGGACGGTCACGGACTGGAGCACTGGGTTCTCGACTATGGCGCGGTCGCGGAGTTTGTCAACGACGGTATCGAGCACGACAAATTCCGTCATAATGCCGTTGATGTGCGCGATTTGGCCGTTGCCGGACTGAACGTATTGATAGGTGCGGCGTTTGCCGTCATCATCAAGGTAAGTGACGTAGACACGAACCATAGCACTCTCCCTTTCGGTGGTGTACCACGAAAGGTTGATGAAGCTATGAGGCGCGAGACGTCGCGATCGCGTCAGCGTCAGAAAGTTCTCGCGGAGCCAGTCGGTCGGGTCGGTAAGGCCGGTGGTCTTGTCGCAGTAAAGGACGGTAACAACGGAGTCGGTGTAGTCCGCCTCGTCCTCGCCGACGAAAGCCTCGATGTGAATTTCGCATAAATTACCGTCGGTGTTACCTGCCATGAAGTGCTCGATGATTGAGGAAATGTCGGACACGACAACGTAACCGTCGTTGGCGTAGTAACGGCCTTCAAGCAGCCGCTCTCCGTTGGCGACGAGCCGGAAGTCAACGGCATCATGGTCGGTTAAGATAGAGATGTCGGGTAGGTCGCTCGACAGAGCTATTGTTGGAGTATAAAAGCCAAATCGTATCATACCGCGAAGTTACGCGCGTATAAACGTCGGATAAAAGACACACTCGGCTCTACTTGGATGTCCGTCAGGAACCGCCCGGAGCACAGCGATTGCGTAGGGATAGAGCCGCTACGGCTGTTTCATTCAGGGCAACTCGGATGTCGCGAGAGCGAACCTGCCCGACAGCCCACACAGCTAAAGGGCTTGCCCTGCATCGGTTGTTTTGTGCAGAATTTTCTCGGATGGCCGGCAGGCACCGTGCGGAGGTCGTTGTAACCGCAGCACAAAATTCTGCCACGGCAAAAGCACTCGGCGTTTTCTCGGATGGCCGCGAGGCACCGCCCGGAGGTCGTTGTAACCGCAGGGCAAAACGTCGCTCTGGCAAAATCACTCGGCTCTACTCGGATGTCCGTCAGGAACCACCCGGAGCACAAGGCTTGCACAGGGATAGAGCCGCATCGGCTGTTTCATTCAGAATTTCTCGGATGGCCGACAGGCACCGTGCGGAGGTCATTGTAACCGCAGCACAAAATTCTGCTACGGCAAAATGAGAGGCCGACCCCGAAGGGTCAGCCTCGATGTGAGAGATTGGAGGTTATTGTTCCAATCTCGGCATGAGGGCGTTGCCGCGCAACGACTCGCGACGTTGAGCTTCGGCGAGAAGGGCGCGGGCGCGGAAGTGAGCGCCTGCGTGAACCTCGCTGTCGGTGATAACGAGGCTGTAACGTTCTTCGACGCAGCGGATAATCTGCGCGATTCGGCGGTAGTAGCTCCACAGGTCGCAGAGTTCTTCATCGGTGAAGATGAACGAGTAAGGCATTTCATACTGTTTCATTGTTTCGGAATTTAGAGGGTGAATGTTTCGTGAGTATTGTGGTCGATGTGGGAGATGCGCAGCGTGTAGTTTTCGGCGCCGTGCCGGTATTCCACGCGGACAAAGGTATCGCCGTCGCGCCAACAGTAGAAAAGACCGAGCCGTATGGCCTCGAAGTCGTTGTCGGCATAGAAGTTCCATTTGCCGGTTGTTGTGATGCAGGTATATTCTCGTTGCATGGTCGTGAAGTTTGAGGGTTTGACTTTCGGGGGGAAAGCAAGAGAGGCTTACGCCTCCCTTGCAGCCTCGAACTGGAGGCGTTCGTAGATGGTTTGGGAAATCGTCGCTCCGTAGCGGGCTTTGAGCAGGTGCATGTAACGGATAGCGCTCTTGGCGGTCTTGCAGCCGCAGCCGACGTTGTCTTTGGGGGCCACGCCCTTAAAGTAGACGTACCAGCGGTCGAACTTGCGCTGAGCCACGATGAGCTTGGGAGTCGTTGTTGCCGGAGTAGTCTCAACGGCGGGAGCTGCTGTCTGTGCTGCGATGTTTTCTGCGGATTTTTTAGTTTTCTTTGCCATGATTTTGAAGTGTTTGGGGATTAATCTTGTGAGCCGAGGCTCTTAATTTTTACATTGCAATAATTGGTAGAGATGAGAAAGTGAGTGCAAGCAAAAATTTCAATCAAAAATTTAAGGCCGGAGGCCGGTAAATACTACCTGCAAGGTGGAGATTTATAAATTATTGTGCGGAAATCCGGCAGGCTTGTTTTGCGTTGAGCGGTCATCCCTACCTTTGCGAATGGAAAAATAGACCTCGGTTCACTCCCCAAACACGGAAAATGGCAAATAGGAAAACTAACCGCAAGGAACATAGCCAAAACGCCCTGCCGGAGAGACCCGGCCACAACTCCGTACTCGTCGAGGCTGCAAGGTCAGCGGTACGGCCATCAAGAGCGGGGCAAGGACTGTCGAGATGCGGACGAAGCCAAGAGCACCATTGCATATTACCTGCTCCCGATACAGAGAGACCCCAAACCACGGAGAGCGCCAACTGATGAGGAAGCAACGGCGGTGTCGTTGCGTCCCGAAAGTCAGACCCAATGAACGGCTGTGCAACACATATCGTCACAACGAAGGCAAATGGCTGTGCCGACATTTTGAGGCTATGGCATTACCGCTTCCCGATGGCGCGACAGCGATAACCCGTGTGGAACACCGGCGCCGATCACGGCTGTGCATCTCCCGACCGCAATACGAAACGTTCATCCTCACGAAGCAATGCCGAGATGCAACTCACACGCAGGAACTTACAATCTCGATGTCTCACCGGCTATGCTTACTCGGCAAGTTCTCGGATGTCGCGGGAGCGAACCGACTGGAGGCCGACTTGCCGGAAGTCAACTTGCCGCGCTGAATGAAAAATGTTACTCGGCCAATCACTCGGATGCCGCCGCGAGGCGGACCGGTCACAAGCCCTCACGGCTGACGACCTGATTGGCCGCACCGTCGATGTACTCAGATTTTACTCGGATGCCTCGACAGAGGACCGACCTGCAGCCCTCACGGCTAAAGGTCTAAAATCTGCTGTGGTGTACTCGGCAAGTTCTCGGATGTCGCGGGAGCGAACCGCCCGAAAGTCATTGTCACTGGAGGGCAACTTGCCGCAAAGGAAACAGGAGCGGTCAGCTCGGATGGCCGGAAGGCACCTGCCCGTAGCACCCATCTTTGCGGAGGGTCTGACCGTTCCCACGGCATAGAGGCTGTGCCGGAATGGCGTTAAACAAACCGGGCGCGAAGCGGTTTACCGAAAAGTGCGGTAGCACGGCAACAGCCCCCGAAGGAGCTGTAAGGAGTGAGGAGCGGATTAGAACTCGCTCACCGAGTAGATATTCATATTGTAGGCATCGGCACCAAAGCGGCTCTGGGCGATTTCGGCGGCTTCGGCCATTGTGTAGGCCTCGATTTCGTAGGACTCCACTTCGTTGTCGAAGTTTTCTACATCGACTTGGAACATACGGAGCTGAGGACGGTTGGAGCGGCGAGCCTTGCGGCTGATGTTTTCGGCGTTTTCGAGAGAGGTGAAGAACGAGGTCTGAACTGAAGCTGTCATGATTTTGAAGTTTTGAGGGGTTGAACTTGTGGGCCTTAGCCCTATTTTTACACCGCAACAAAAGAATGAGACAGGCAGCAGCCCCGGCTGCGATAGACCAAGTCAAGGGTCGACGCACAAATTACTCTTTTTGTTAGGCACGACAGAAAAAGGAAGAATTTTGCAGACGATTTATGTACCCTTGCCAGTCGTAGACGTCCATTCTAACTTCGCGAGTGGAAAAACGGCAAGGTTCATAAGTTCCCCAAAACGGAATATGACAGCGTTCCGATCCCGTTCCCTCTCGGAGTTGCCGATAACTGCAAGGCTCGCCCAACCTCCCGTTGCCCCTCCAAGACGATGCAGAACGACAACGATGTGGAACGAAAGCGCGTCCTTCCCCGAAGCCCCGGCCACAGAGCCGCCGCCGATGCCTACCATCAAATATGACTACTCCTTATGCGAGTTCCGCGCCACACCCCGATAGCCCCTCGGCAGGGCTGTACGGTAAAACCGCCTCGCGCCCTACCATACAGCAAGCGAGCCTCGGATCCACACTAAGTGGTGCCGAAGCTCGCTGTATTCTGAGTTAGGGATGGAAGCCTTTCGGTCGAGACCTCAGGCTCGATTCTTCGCAAGCGAAGCGCTAAAGCGATGATACGACAGCCCGGCGGTGGTGCCGCAACTTCCTTTAATTAATTTTCTTCTATTTTTGCGTCCCTATGATAGCCATGCCGGACAAAAGATTCAACGAAAATCAGTTCCTTATACCATTCACCTTTAGCATTTTTCTTATTCTGCATTCTAAAGAATCCTCTGACAAAAATATCATTATCATTGATGATTTTACGGAACCATTTAGAATCCATTACAATAACTTCTTGACCAGATTTATTGATGACCTTCTTCTTTTCGACATATTCCAAAGGTGTCCCCTCAACAGCTGTGAATTTACCTAACGGAATTATAACAGTCTCAACTTGCACATATTTTTTCACGGCAACATAGCATGAAATAAAAGAACCGAAGAAACCTAATTCTTGAAGATTTGATTCAAAACTGCCTCGACACAACATCGGGTCTTTCAAAAGATTTTCGTTACATAGAACGCGATTAATGCTATCGATACTCTGATAATCGGAGTACATATTAAGATAGCTTTTCCCTTTAAGTTCATAGAAAGACCACACATGCAATTCATTATCCCCATATCCATACACAAGAGTATATAATCCTTTGCATATCAAAATTCCACATTCATCATCATTGCTGAATTCCTCGTAAAGTTTAGGATAGATTTTGACGAACGCGGGTTGACTCTTTTCCATGACCTTCTCAAAAGAAGGCATAACCAATTCAGGCAATCCCCAATCCGGTTTTAGCTTTTTTACTTCAGCAAGAGCATTTAATCTTTCTTGGAGATACTCTGCATTATCTTGAACAAATGTCGGAGATACTACGACATCAGCGGGGATGGCATCGGAACTATTGTCTAAAAGCCAAGTAATAACGGGACGTTTATTTATAATCATGTTTGTAAGTGTTTTAGGAATTATTGTGTCCTTAATCGTCAAATATCCATTCGAGGGTGTCGTATGGGCACCATTTGGCGTAAAGTTCGTTTATGTAGTATAGAATGCCCAACTGTCTTGCTGACAGGCGTTTGCCCAATGCCTTGACACGAGGGTCGGTCGACTCATTATAAATTTTCAGGGCGGCTTGCTCTAATTGGGTTTGACTCGTTGAGTCTAATTCCGAAAACATTTGCTCGCCGTGCCAGAATTTCCCTTTGACTGTACGCTCTATTATTTTAGGCTTCTGCCGTCCCGGGTGGTAGTATTTGAAAGGAATTGAATCCAATCTTAGTTCATAGCCGAGACCGTCAAGCGCCCATTGAAGTGAATCATCAAAGGCTGTGGGCTGCTTCTCAGTCTGTTGACAATCGAAAATTTGATAGCTGCCGTCACTTGCCCAACGGAATCGAAAACGCCCCAACATATAGAAACTTCGGCAAATATAGACCCAGCCGTTGTCTTTATAGAAGCTATAACGGCTTTCCCATCCTGGCTCAAAAGAGCGTAGTATGTCGCCGTGCTGAATCTGAGTGACAGGCATTCTCTCAAAACGGCTTTCGACCGGTGAATATATGTGCCGTTCCACATTTGTGCGCGAATCGTTCTTTGGCCAAAAGACGTAGTTGTGATTGTCTTGCATCTGCATAACTGCCAGCTCATCACTAAAATGCTCTTTTATCGCATCAGGTAATTGCAAGAATACAGGATAATCGACCTGCGGTGAAGCATATTTTTCCTTAACAAAATAGTATCGGCATCCATACATAGCCTCGGCGATGGCTCCCGTCAGGGCACAATTAAGCCGAGTGTCGCCAACGCATTTTACCGCATTATGCAGCGCGCTGCCAAAATCAAAAGCATGGTAAAAACAGTCCCATGCGCGAAACAAATAACTCAGTGGGCCGCCCGCTTCGGCCTGCCACTCCCAATGATGAAAGCATCCTTTGAAAACATCACCAAGCTGCTGATATACTTCATCTTTAGTCCAGCCGCTTTTCAAAAGTGCGATGATTTTGGCAATAAACATCTGGAAATAGCCCTCTTCCTTGTCGAGCCATACGGGCTGTGGCTCCATACCGACTTTTGCCTCTCCCCAGTTAGCATAAATACACCGCTGTATCATCCAATCTCCCATGCTATGGGGATCGTGTGGCTGCTCTTGCTCCCCAAAAAATTCAGGAGCGATTTCTACGCAAGGAAGATTTGAAACTCGGTGAAAGTCTTCGAGGGTTGGCAAAATTCCTGCCTCGGCTGTACGGACAGCAAGCAAAGCTGCAATGCTGAATTCCGACACCGTAGCGTCCCGACTCACAAGCCGGGCATAAAACTCCTCTTTGTCTTTGAGATATGTCGAAGCGGCGAGGTCGCCGATTATTGCGCCTATCATAAATTATTTATTGTAGAACAACTATCCTATCCGCGACTATCTTGACCAAATCGCCGTCAGTTTCCATAACGATGCATTCGCCATAGTCGCACCATTGAGCCAGGTGAAAATCAATACGATAGAAGAATGATGAACGAATATCCGGCAGATTTATCTCTATTCCGTGAACTTTGATAAATCTCAAGACGGTTTCGACTTCTCCGTCCAGGCTGAGCTCCACAATAACATCTGCTGTCAAGCCGTCATCAGAAAGCTTATACTCTAAATGAGAAACAACGCTGTCATGAAAAGCCGAGTAGCTGTACGCTTCTTGGAGGATGTCGAAATTATCGATGAATGGCCTGCACTCATCGCCAATTTCAAAGGTTTTACGTTGATTATTCAATTCATCCATAGATAAAAATTTAGCCGGGATAGATGGCCGTTTTGATTACGTTGTCGCGGTGATGCTCGAAAAGGTCGTAGGCCTCGGCGATGCGAGAGAGCGGATAGCGGTGTGTGATTAGCGGTGTGGTATCGATTTTTCCCTGATCTATGAGCTTGAGGATTGCAGCACAGTCGCAGCCGTCGACACCTCCTGTTTTGAACGTCAGATTTTTGCCGTACATATCGGGAAGCGGCAAAATTTGCGGCTTGTCGTACATGGCAACCACCGTGACAATCGCATTGGGGCGAGCCATTTCCCAAGCCATTTGGAATGAGTCTTCGCCACCGGCAACCTCAATCACGCGGTCGGCACCGCGATTGTCGGTCGCGGCGAGCGTTGATGACAGACATTCGCTGTCATCAACCACTTTGACATCAGGGTAATGCTCCTTAACGAACTGTTGCCGAGCATCATTCTTTTCACAGACGATAATTTGCCGTGGCGAGTAAAGCATCACGCATTGCAGTGTGCATAGCCCGGTTGGTCCCGCTCCGATTATCAACACTGTATCGTCAGAGGTGATTTCTGTAATTCTTGCCGCCCAATAACCTGTAGCAAGTATGTCGCCAACAAACAGAGCCTGTTCATCGCTCACGGCATCGGGAATTCTGGTCAATCCTTGATTGGCCAACGGCACCCGCACATATTCGGTTTGTCCGCCGTCGATGCGGCAACCAAGTGCCCAACCACCGTGAGGCGATATGCAGTTGTTGACATATCCCCGATGGCAATAGAAGCATTCGCCACAGAAAGTCTCTACATTAACCACAACGCGATCGCCGGGTTTTACGGCAGTGACATCATCTCCTACTTGCTCGACAACGCCCACCATCTCGTGTCCGACGGTGATTCCCTGCACGGCACGCGGAACGCTGCCATGCTTTATATGGAGGTCGCTGGTGCAAATGCTCCCGAGCGTTACGCGCACGACAGCATCCTGCGGGTCAATCAACGTGGGTTCCGGCTTGTCGATCAATTCAAACCGTCCTTTCTCGATGTATGTAGGGATATTCAGTTAATGGCTATGAGAAAAGGGACTGCAAAAGTATGAGA
>ENA-OZTQ01000232-OZTQ01000232.1-human-gut-metagenome-genome-assembly--contig:-NODE-232-length-10675-cov-7.112618_pt1 | contig 10675 bp, 8 predicted proteins | sample MGYA00244231_ERZ653992 | MGnify/ENA primary metagenome ERZ653992 (study PRJEB26926, sample SAMN06164456) | human gut metagenome | biome: ENVO:00009003; feature: ENVO:2100002; material: ENVO:00002003... | reverse complement strand
CATTCTTCATGTACCGTTTGTCGATCATCTTCGGATAGCTCTGCCACGGAATTACGCCTCTGCCCCAAACATTCACGATGTACGATGCGGATTCAGGAAATGTCTGTTTTAACGATTTCGCCTATGCAAGCCAGCAATATGTGTACGACTTGCAGAAACATAACTATGCCAATGGTATTGCTGTCAGAAATTTGCTTGAGAGTAGCGGTTTTGCCCTGCAAGGAAATCAATCCTACGAGGCATCGGATGATTATGCACAGCAGATGGAGCAGATGGTTACCACAGAATCCTTTGCCGACAGAATAAAGAACTACTGTGAACTGCGCGACAGCAATAGCATTTATGCCTTGGCATTAAATAATATAGAGAGCCGCTTCCCACAGCTTAAATTATTCTATGAGGAACTTGGGAGCGAGAGAATCCGGGCATTGGGCTACAAGGAGAAAGAGCTGAAAAACGAGGTCAATATCAGGCATCTTAACAATCGGCTGACAGAGGAAATGTGCCGTTGTTTCCCGATTGGTGACAAACTGTATTCCCGTGACGAGATAAAAGGAATAATGGAGGCAGTTTTCACGAAAGCCGGAATAAAGAAAATCGGCAAAATCACAGAATTGGAGGAACTGTATAAGGTGAAAATGCAACTTGTGAAAGCAACGGTTAGTGTCGGTGTCCGCAAGAACCGATATAAGGTAGTGGGGCATCTTGTCTGATGCTTGCCGTCATTCGACTGCCTCCAAGTGTTAAAATATAGTTAAAGTTACACCCTTGACGCACAATTGTATATCTGAGTCGTGCGGACATTAGTATGGCCTAACATCTTGCTGACAGTGTAAAGGTCTGTGCCTTCGGCGATTTGGAGTGTCGCAAATGTATGCCGGAAGCAGTGGAATGTGATTCGACGTTTGATCCCGGCAGTCTCAATCCACCTTTTAATCGGGCGTGAAATCCACGATGGATCCGGCAAATCCTCAAATATGAGACGGTCACTATCACCCGGTGTTCCACAAAGATTATATGCATGATCGGAAATCGGCTGATATTCCACACCTTTCGTTTTCTTCTGTGTGAAGTTGATACGGTACTGCTCACCTACCTTTTGAAGATCTCCCCAATGAAGCTTCTTGATATCACAATGACGTAGTCCTGTCAATGCGGCAAACAGGGCAGCACGTTTTATGACGGGATTGTCGCATGGGGTTTTCGCCAGTAAGTTGAGTTCGGGAATTGTCAGAAACTCACGACGGCTTTCTTCCTCGGCGATGCCTTTGGCTTTAGCTGCGAGGTCAACAGATAGATAGCCATCTACAAATGCCTGCTTGAGTGCGGCCTTAAAGATATAGAAATATGTTGCAGCCGAGTTCTGCGACAATGTACCTTTCTTCTTGCCGCCTTTTGGAGCCGTTAGAAGGAAGTTCTTGAAATCATTTATCAACTTTGTGTCAATCCGACCGAATGGAATGTTTCCGTCTTTTGAGAATATTTTCAACAGTTCGCCCATGCGCTTCCAGTTTATCAGGATTGAGGCAGAACTGTTCTTATGCCGCTCCACAGTGATTTCCTTCACATAGTCGATGAAATTGGCATTTGCCTTTTCTTGCAATTCAGCCTGCGCGGCATCCTGGTCGGAGTACAAAGCAGCAGTGTCATACTCCTTCTGTCGAATTTGCCTAACCTTATCAGCATAGATACACGACTCCTGATCGGTCAGCGATTTACACATGATTACACCATTGATGTCTCGCTTCGGCTGGAAACCACCTCCACGAGTCGCTTTCTTTTTATCCCAAATCGGAGTAGTAATAGTGCGCTTTACATAATCGCGTACTCGTTTGGGCTTTTCTCCCTCCTTTTCATATACGGGATAGGCTTCAACATAAAGATACCACTCGTTGCGGGTTTCGCTTTTGCGCAGTTTGACAGCAACTGTTGTATGGGGAAACTTCTTCTTCATTTCTCGGATTTGAATATTTTGTCAATGTCATATTTTGGAACATACACAAATCGTCCAATCTGACGCATAGGAATACTGAATTTGCGAAGGTTGCTATATACCGTTGATTCGCTTACCCGGAAAAGTTTGGAAACCTCGCCGATTGTATAACAATCTTCCGGTTCCAATGAATATAGCCTTTTAGGCGTTTCCTCTACAAGAGGGTTCTTCCTAACTTCCAATAAGGTTTCAATTTCGGTAACATCAACAAAGGTCATTCGTATGCCGGGATTGTAAGCCTTTATCTTCCCCTGTCTAATCCATCTATATAAGGTGGGCTTTGAAATGTTATACTTGTTGATGACCTGAACGGCTGTCAGGTACTGATGTCCGTCGGCACTGTTAACAATTGCCTTTCTTCTTTCCTCCTTTTTCAACGCTCGTTTCTTATTACGAAATGTCTCATCGGAACACTTCCTTGAGCAGTGAACCGAGTTGACACTTTTGGCGAGGAATGGCTTCCCGCACACGATGCAGTGGCGCATTATTTTGGCTTTGCTTTCTGGCATAACTTTTAACTTGTATCACTTTAACGTCAAATAAGTATCATAAGGACAATTCAACGCCAGAATAAGTTCCGGTACAATTTTGATACAAATATAAGCTAAAAATCGATAGAAAACAAGTATTCGGAGAAAAAGATGCAAATAAAAATGGAGTGCAACTCGCTGAGCTACACTCCATTTTGCTATCGTTGGTTGGCTGGATTACTTCACTTCCTCGAAGTTGACGTCTTCAACATCGGGGTTACCGCTTTGATGAGTCTGGTTGGCTCCGGGCTGAGGACCGGCTTGCGGACCTGCCTGTGCGCCGGCGGCTGCCTGTGCGTTTGCTACGTCCTGAGCTATTGCCTGAAGACCTTCGGTGATTTGTTTCTCATACATACCAAGGTCTTCGAGCAGCTGTGCTTTGTGAGCCTCTTTGAGCTTGGCTATGGAGGCTTCTACGTTGGCTTTCTTGTCGGCGGGAACTTTGTCGCCCCATTCAGCCAGCTGACGTTCTGCCTGGAAGATGACGCTGTCGGCGCGGTTGAGCTTCTCGGCGCGCTCTTTAGCTTTCTTGTCGGCTTCTTCGTTGGCTTTGGCTTCGGTGCGCATACGTTCTATCTCTGCGTCGGTAAGACCGCTGCTGGCTTCGATGCGGATGCTCTGCTCTTTGCCGGTTTTCTTGTCGCGGGCCGTTACGTTGAGGATGCCGTTGGCGTCCACCTCAAAGGTTACCTCAATCTGAGGCACGCCGCGCGGAGCGGGTTCAATGCCGCCGAGGTTGAATTCGCCGAGGAGCTTGTCGTCGGCTGCCATGGGACGCTCGCCCTGGAATACGCGTACCGTTACCTCAGGCTGATTGTCGGCTGCTGTAGAGAACGTTTCGCTCTTGCGGGTAGGAATAGTGGTGTTGGCTTCAATGAGCTTGGTCATTACACCGCCGAGGGTCTCAATGCCGATGCTCAGAGGCACTACGTCGAGCAGAAGAACGTCCTTCACGTCGCCGCTCAGCACGCCGCCCTGGATGGCTGCGCCTATTGCCACTACTTCGTCGGGGTTAACGCCTTTGTTGGGCTCTTTGCCGAACACTTCCTTTACCTTTGCCTGAATGGCCGGGATACGTGTGGAGCCGCCCACCAGGATTACTTCGTCAATCTGCGAAGCGCTGAAGCCTGCATCCTTAAGAGCCTGTACGCAGGGAGGCACAACGGCTTCGATGAGGTTGTGGCAGAGAGCCTCGAATTTGGCGCGGGTAAGAGTCTTTACCAGGTGTTTCGGGCCGCTCTGGTTAGCTGTGATGTAGGGGAGGTTGATTTCCGTTGAGGTCGATGAGCTAAGCTCAATCTTGGCCTTTTCGGCAGCCTCTTTCAAACGCTGCATTGCCATGGGGTCCTGACGCAGGTTCATGCCTTCCTCCTGCTGGAACTCGTCGGCCAGCCAGTCGATGATTACGTGGTCGAAGTCGTCGCCGCCGAGGTGCGTGTCGCCGTTGGTTGATTTAACCTCAAATACGCCGTCGCCAAGCTCCAGGATGGAGATATCGAATGTGCCGCCGCCAAGGTCGAATACGGCAATCTTCTGTTCTTTGGTTGATTTGTCGAGGCCGTAGGCAAGGGCTGCTGCGGTAGGCTCGTTAACGATGCGGCGAACCTTAAGGCCTGCTATTTCGCCGGCCTCTTTGGTGGCCTGACGCTGTGAGTCGTCGAAATATGCCGGCACCGTGATAACGGCTTCCGTTACGGTCTCGCCAAGGAAATCTTCGGCTGTCTTCTTCATCTTCTGAAGAATCATGGCTGAAATTTCCTGCGGGGTGTAGTCGCGTCCGTCGATGTCTACTTTCGGCATATCATTCTGACATACCACTTTGTAGGGTACGCGTTTGATTTCCTCTTCTACCTGACCGCATTTCTCACCCATAAAACGTTTTATGGAGTAAATGGTGCGTGTGGGGTTAGTGATGGCCTGACGTTTGGCTGAATCGCCAACTTTACGTTCGCCGCCGTCGACGAATGCTACTACTGAAGGCGTGGTGTTACGGCCTTCGTTGTTAGGTATCACTACCGGTTCTTTTCCTTCGAGCACGGCTACACAGGAGTTGGTCGTGCCGAGGTCTATACCAATAATCTTTGACATAGTATTATAGATTTAATTTTATTCTTATTGTGTGTTTATCTTATTAACAAATAATATGCTAAAAGTATCGGTGGCAAATAAAGAATTCTTTATGAAGTGCTAAAATTCTATGAGTCAGCGAGTTGCAAAGGTGAAATGTTCTTAATCAACAGCGGCGCAGGGTATGACAAGAGCGTCATATCCTGCGCCAAATTAAGCAAGTTTATGTTATGAGAATCTGTTTCGGAGTCTTGGCGAGCACGCTTCAGTCGAGCGGCATCGACTGATAGAAGCGTGAAACTTTCACGCACAGTATCACGGCTATCGTCCATACAATGAAGAGGGCAAGCCGCCATGCTGGTTTCATCCTGCGGTCTCTGTTGGGCCGGAACAAAGCTCCGCTGATAAGGTATACGCAGAACGACAGCGGTATGCCTACTACCAGACAGCCCAGGCCGAGAACGCTGAGATAGAAGCCGAAGTTTATGGGTGTGTTGTGAGTGTTGAAAAACTCTATTATGCCGTAGCAGAAATAGGTGATGAAGATAACCACAAGGCCGGCTGTGATGAGTATGAAAATGAGTCCGGCAAGGGCCATGAGCACTTTCATCAGGCCCGAGAAGAAACGGTTGGTACGTTTCACATTCTTTTTGCCCGTGTCGGGAGTCAGTTTCTCAAACTGCACTTCACAAGCGCTGTTTTTCGAGTCCTTTTTGTTGGAGCCGAACCCAAAGGCTTGCTTTACAGTGTTGCCGATGTTGTTGAGTGTGGGCGATTCGCCGCGCAGCTCCATTTCCTGCAGAGGTGTCTTGGCCTGAGGTATCACAATCCATAATATAAGATATGCAATGGCAATTGTAGAGGCCGACAGGAATGCCAGTATTATGGTGGCTATGCGCACGTAAGTGGGATCCCATCCGCAATATTCTGCAATACCGCCGCAAACGCCGCCCAACTCGGCGCCCTGACGTATGCGGTAAAGCCTCTTGCGCAAAGGCTGGTTTGGCATGGGGTAGACAGGCGGCTTCACAAACGTCTCCTTGACGTTGATATTTTCGTAGCCTGCCGATTCCGTAACCTGCTCCTCCATTATCTCTTCCGGGCGCCCCATGCGGTCGATGAGAGCGTTGATGTCGCCTTCCGTTATTATATAATGAAACCGGTCATGCTCGGTCGACAGAATCTCGGCACACCGCACTTCTATGTCGGCAACCAATTCTTCAGCATCGAGATGCTGAGCCCTGAACACTTCGGCCAAAGAGTTCAGATATTCGTCCATGAGACGGTAAGCGCAGTCGTTGAGAGTGAACTGAAGCCCTCCGAGGTTTACATTGATTGTGGGTTGCATTGGTTGTCGGAAATGTTGTTGAGTTTGTTGATGGAGGTTGAAATCTCATGCCATACTTCAGCCGTTGCCTTCAGGTATTCCTGTCCGAGCATGGTTATGAGGAAGTATTTGCGTGGGGGGCCCGAGGGCGATTCTTCCCATTGATAGGTTACCTTGCCCTCTTTGGTGAGACGGTTGAGCACGGTGTATACAGTGGCTTCTTTTACGCTCAGGCCCACTTGCTGAAGACCGGTGATTATTTCGCTGGGATACGCACGCCGATGCGCAAGGATTATCAGGAAGCAATAATCCATGATTCCCTTGCGCATCTGCGTGGCTATGTTCTCTTTGTTTATAGGCATAGGGTCTTAGTTGTTCATGCCTCCCATGGAGCCGCCGCCCTGACTTTGCTGCACGTCGTCGTTTTCAATTTGCTTGGCCACGCGACTTACATTTGTCTGGAGCGAACCCAAGGTGATTCCTACCGAAAGCTGAACGCTCCATACAGCCACATTCATGCGCATTGTGTTGCGGAAGTCTGCGCCGTAGGTGTCCATTTTTACTTTTACGGTGGGATGAGCGAAATTATTGCCCGAAAGGGTTATTTTCAGTTTGTCGCCCTGGAAGAAGGCTTTTGTTATGCTTATGCCGTGGTAGTCGAAGCCGCCCTGAGTGCCCTGCAGTTCATAACGCTTGGTGAAGAAGCCGGCGTAGGCGTTGAGCTTCATGTTCCATGGCATGGAGTAGTTGTAGTTGGCGTTAAAGCTGAGATTCCAGCCGTGGTTGCCCATATTCTGCGTTTTGTAGCGCAGATTGGTGTAGCGCAGTCCCACATTGCCCGAAACGTCCATCAATCCGTTAATCTGATATTTTACAAAGGCGTTGATGTCCCAGTCTTTCTGGCTGCCTACGTTGGCGTATGTGAAGAAGAATTTATCGCCTTCAACGGTCTGCAGAGTGGCTATGCGGTTGTTAGAGAAAGAGTAGGATGTGCGCAGGTTGATGCCTAATTTGCCGCTGAAGTTGGAGTAGGAGAGAGCCACGATATGGCTTTTCTCGCTCGTCAGGTCGGGGTTGCCGCGCTGGAAGAAGTCGTTTATGTATTCGCTTTCATGAGGGTTCAGCTCATCCACACCCGGGCGACGGATGCGCTGCTGATAGCTGGCATACAGATTCTGCATAGGGGTGAAGGAGTAACTGATTGACGCATTCGGCACCCAGTCGTTGAGATTGGTCGAGAAATTGTCGTAACCCGGAGTCTTAAATTTCACCGACATGCGCGTGTATTCGTAGCGCAGACCGGCCTTTAATCCGAATTTGCCGAAGGTGCCCGAATAGGAGGCGTAACCGGCAGCCACATCCTGATTCTGTTTCAGGTCAACGTCGTTGTGTTCGGCCATAACCAGGTTGTCCCAGTCGGGTCCGTTCATGGTGTAGCCGTCAGAGCTGTTGCGGCGGAAGATACCCTTGGCGCCTGCTTCCAGAGTGAAGTATTTGCTGATGGGGTTGGTGTAGTCGAGCTGCACCGTGTGCTCGTTGGTAGGAGAGTTGGTGTAGTCGTACATACAGGGCACATAACCCGGCTCATTGCTTTCAAGAGTGGTGTTGTACTGTTTGTTTTTATGCAGCCCATGAACATACTGATACGACAGAATGATGTTGTGTCCCTCGGCATTGAAGTTGTGCTGATAGCCTGTGTTGGCTGTTACCGAACCCCACGACCATTTGCCGCGAATGCGCGAAGCCGTGTGCGAAAGGAGAGCGGAACCTTTACCGTAGATGTCTGACGTGCCGTCGAAGTTCTGCCTTCCCCAGCCTCCGTATCCGCTGGCACTGGCCGTGAAGAGATTCTTTTCGTTAGGCTCCCAGCTAAGATGCACATCGCCCTGCAGGAACGAATTGGAGTTGCTCATTTTCGATTCCTGGTCTATTGTAGAGGGGTTCTCGGCACTAAAGTTCTTGCGGATGATAGATGCGTCGTTGGTGCGGTTGCCGAAGTTTCGGTAATAGCTTACGTCGACGCTGGCCGTTACCTTGTTGTGCTTCATAATGCCGTAGACAGAGGCATTGCCGTTATACGGACCTGCACCAAGCTGCAGAGTGGCCATCTGGCCGTCGGTGCTGGCCTGAGTTTCGGTGATGATGTTGAGAATGCCGCCAACGCCCTCGGCGTCGTATTTGGCACCCGGGTCCATAATCACCTCAATGCGCTTTATGGCCGAAGCAGGCAGCGATTTCAGTATTGTTGAGGCATTCTGACTGAGCATGGGGTCTTCCTTGCCGTTGAGGTAAATCTTGAAGTTGCTCTGGCCGTTAATCATAATGTTGTCCTGAGCATCAACCGTTACCATAGGCACCTTGCGCAGCATTTCGAGCACAGTGTGAGTCTGCGTCGACGGGTCCTCCGTCAGGTTGTAGCTCACCTTGTCGCCTGTCGCCTCTATCACAGGGCGCCGTCCGGTAATCACCACCTCGTCGAGCGCTTCACCTTCCGATTGCATGGCCAAGGCACCGAGCATAGCCACAGGTTTCTCTTCCGTAACAGCGAAAGAAGTGCTTAAAGGCTTCTGTCCGGCTAAATTCAGCTTGAGGATGTAATTGCCGGCAGAGGGTAGTTCCACCTTCAGTTCACCGTTAGTTGCCGTCATGCCGGCGGCCACACTGTGCAGCGTGTCGTTGGCGGCAAAAACAGTGTATGTTACTCCGGGTAAGGTCTCGGCAGTCATGGCATCAAGCACGTTTGCCTGAATGCAGTATGGCGAAGCTGCGGCGGCTACTGATGCTGTGGCTAATGCAAACGATAATAAAATTCCGTTCATTTGTTCCTGTTGGTTCTTTGCATTCTTTTCAGATAGAAATCTGAGATTTGTTTCATTTGCCTGTTGGATTCAAGACCGGATACAGGCATGTCCGTAAGAATCCGGTGCAAAGGTATGTAAAAAACGGTACTATGCAAAACATAGTACCTTGTTTAACCCACTACCTTTCATTCCATAACAAAGCTAATTCCTGCAAATCAGCCATTTACCCCTTAATGTTAAATATTGTTAAACTTTTCATCGCCAATTGGGGCTTGGAAAATGTGTGGAAAAAGAACTGTTACTTTTGTCTTTGTTCTCTCTTTCTCTCTTCATCGCTGCCCTTTCCCATCCGGGTTCGCCACATTTTAGCGGCTATAAATTGAAAAATAGTCCAACTTCTTTTGCAAACAAATTGATGGTTTATTGGGGTTTGAAAGGTAATATTTATTTCCTAATTAGTAAAAATGCAGAAGGTCGTTTATGAATAGGTTGCAAATTTATCTAAAAGATATTTATACTGATTACTGGTTCTTCCGAAGATTTTGTCATTAGCAAATTTATTATTAATTTTGTTAATTTATCCATTTATCTATCATCTGAATGGTAAAGCGATCTTTGAAATCCTAAATGTGAACAAGAAACTTAAATATCTGTAGAATGAAAAAACTTATATTCAGCCTTCTGATTCTGGTTTCGGCTTTTATAAGTGCTTCAGCACAACACAAATGTGACTCTGTAGAGACAGGTTACGGTATCTACCTTTACATAGATGACGAAAATTCTCTCTGGGGATTTGGAACAAACTTGCATGGGATTCTCATTGGTGGGAAGCCTTTCCAGCGCTACTCTCTAAGTGAGAGTAGACATATTATGGACAATGTACGGCAGGTATCAGCGGGTAGTACTCATGTTGCAGCGGTTTGTTGCGACAGTACATTGTGGGTGTGGGGAAAGAATAACATTGGCCAACTGGGCAACGGCACCACAAGCGATTGCCTTCGTCCGGTGAAGATTATGGATAACGTCAAGCAGGTGTCGACCGGTTTTGCCCATACATTAGCCTTATGCTGCGATGGTTCACTTTGGGCATGGGGATGGAATAAATATGGACAACTTGGCGATGGCACTACTACTAAACGTCTAACCCCTGTAAAGGTTATGGATAATGTACGTAAGGTGTCGGCCGGTAATTTATTTACTATGGCTATACGTAACGATGGCTCACTTTGGTCTTTTGGAGCCAATAGCATAGGGCAACTTGGCGATGGCACTCTGGAGAACAGAATTATTCCGGTAAAGGTGGCTGACGGGATAAAAGCAATTTCTTGTGGCACAACAGTTGGCATGACAGTAGATGATGAAGGATATTTGTTGACCAGTGGAGAGGTAAATTATCATTAACTGTCGCAATTCATTTCCTGTGCATCTCCTATTGGGGCGCACTACAACTTTTACCACTTGCGCCCGCTCCTTCATCCCACCAGACGCACTGCTTCTTAGCGCCTCTTGCTTAATAAGAAGGCGGGGTGAGTATCAAAATTCTGGTACACTCCCTTTTCACAACTTAACATGTTGCATAACATAAAAACAAAGCCCTGACTTTCCCAAGTCGGGGCTTTGTCATATCACAAAAATTATGTATTTTTGTGAAAGAATTAAAATAAAAATGTCTGCAAATATACACGTTCGATATAATAATCCCAAACAAATGATTCTTTTTACGCCGCATTAGAGTCAACTGGCAAGTGCAAAATTACCCAATTTTTATACATAAACCGACATTGCGTCTTGGAGCGTTGTTGAGGATTGCATCGGCGGCTGAATAAAATCAAAGGCTGCACCAATAAGATGGCGCAGCCTCCGGTATGAGTGGTTACAGAAGGGTTAAAACTCCTGTTTATGTAGGGATATTCAGTTAATGGCTATGAGAAAAGGGACTGCAAAAGTATGAGATCGG
>ENA-OZTQ01000226-OZTQ01000226.1-human-gut-metagenome-genome-assembly--contig:-NODE-226-length-10762-cov-9.294574_pt1 | contig 10762 bp, 10 predicted proteins | sample MGYA00244231_ERZ653992 | MGnify/ENA primary metagenome ERZ653992 (study PRJEB26926, sample SAMN06164456) | human gut metagenome | biome: ENVO:00009003; feature: ENVO:2100002; material: ENVO:00002003... | reverse complement strand
GGGCCGCGCCGCCGGAGAGTTCCTTCTCCGCACCCTTATAGCTGAGTATCGCCCCCCAGCCGCCCGGGCCGGGATTGCCGGAGCAGGCTCCGTCGGTGTAGATCGTAACGGTTCTCATATATCCTTCCTTCACTCCACCCCAACGACCCGCACGGTCCCGTCCTGCACGGTAAAGCGCACGTTCTTTCCTGCGTAAGCCATGCCGTACACGCGGTCGGGGTCGTCCTGATACCGGGGCCGCGGGTCGGCGGCCAGGGCGCTCAGCAGCCCGTGGCGCTGTCCGCTGTCAAACTGCGCCAGCAGCTCCGGGGGAAAGTCCACCGTCAGCACCGCGCCGGCATCGCCGCCGGTAAAGCCCCCGGCGGCGTCGGGATAGCTGTCCGCGTAGGCCAGATAGGGTTTGATGTCTACGATGGGCGTTCCGCTGACCATATCCGCGCCGCGGACATACAGCACCGGACCCTCCGGCTCGTCCAAGGCCACACGCTCCAGCTCCACAGCGGAGAGCCCCAGGCCGTTGGGCCGGAAGGGCGAACGTGTGGCGAACACGCCCACGCGCTCATTTCCGCCCAGCCGGGGCGGCCGCACCGTGGGCGACCAGCCCTGCCGCTGCGCCCGGTCAAACTGCCAGATGAGCCAGATGTGTGAAAAGCCCTCCAGGCCCCGCACCGCATCCACGTCCCGGAAGGGCTTTTCGAACACGATGCGTCCGGGGCTGTCGGCAATGCCGCTCTGCCGCGGCACGCCGAACTTCTCCGCAAAGGGCGTCTCTATCCGCGCGATGATGTCCAGCCCGGAGCCGTTCACAGCGGGGCCTCCTCCGGCGCGGGCTGCTCCTTCTCCTCGGGATCGGCCAGAGCCAGCGAGATGACCCGGTCGCCCTCCTCCTTGAAGCGCATGACGATGACGCCCTGGGTGGCACGTCCCGCCACGCGGATATTTTCCACAGGTGTGCGGATCAGGATGCCCGCCGCCGTTACCAGCAGCAGGTCCTCCGTGCCATCCACCACCTTCATGCCCACCACCGGGCCGGTCTTGTCCGTGACCATATAGTTGCGGATACCCATGCCGCCGCGGTTGGTAATGCGGTACTCCTCAATAGGCGTCCGCTTGCCGTAGCCGTTCTCGGTGATGGAGAGCACGGTCTTGTCCGCGTCGGCGCGGGCGGCGCCAATGACATAATCGCCCTCCCGCAGGCGAATGCCCCGGACGCCCACGGCGGTACGTCCCATGGCGCGCACATCCGTCTCGTCGAAGCACACCGCCTGACCGTCGTGGGTGGCGATAAGCATACGGTCATGCCCCCGCGTCTCCGTCACGGAGATCAGCTGGTCGCCCTCGTCCAGCGTCAGGGCGCGGATGCCGTTGTTCCGCAGGTTCTTCAGGGCGCTGACCTCCAGCCGCTTCACCGTGCCGTTCCGGGTGGTCATGAACAGGTACAGCTCCTCGTCTCCCGTCTCCCGGAAGTGGAGCATAGCCTGCACACGCTCGCCCGTCTCCACCTGAATGATGTTGACGATGTTCACGCCCTTGGCGGCCTTGCCGCTCTCGGGGATCTGATAGCCCTTCTTGCGGTAGACCTTGCCGGTGTCGGTAAAGAACAGAATATAGTCGTGGGTAGACGCGGTGAACACGTCCACCACCGTGTCCTCCTCACGGGTGGTGATGCCCTTCTTGCCCATGCCGCCCTTACTCTGAGCGGCGTATTCGCTGACCGGCGTGCGCTTGATATAGCCGTTCTCCGTCAGGGTGAAGACGCACTGCTCCTCCTCGATCAGGTCCTCGATGTCCAGCTCGTCCTCCACGTCCTGGATCTCGGTCTTGCGGTCGTCACCGAACTTGTCGGCAATGGCCGTCAGCTCCTCCTTGAGGATGGACTTCACCAGCCCCTCGTCACTGAGGATACGCAGGAAGTAGGCGATCTTCTCCTCCAGCTCCTTGTACTCGGTCTGGAGCTTCTCCCGGTCAAGACCCTGCAGCGCCTTCAGGCGCATATCCAGAATGGCCTGGGCCTGCACGTCGTCCAGCCCGAAGCGCTGCATCAGGTTCTCCTTGGCGTTGTCGTAGCTGCTGCGGATGATCTTGATGACCTCGTCGATGTTGTCCTGGGCAATCAGCAGACCCTCCAGCAGGTGGGCGCGCTCCTGTGCCTTTTTCAGGTCGAAGCGGGTCCGGCGGATGATGATCTCCTCCTGGAATTTCAGGTACTCGTCGATGATGTGCCGCAGGGACAGTATTTTCGGCTGCCGCTGGTTTTCCACAAGCGCCAGCATATTGATGGCAAAGGTGGTCTGGAGCTGGGTCTGGGCGAACAGGCGGTTCAGCACTACCTGGGGATTGGCATCGCGCTTGAGCTCGATCACGATACGCATACCGTTGCGGTCGGACTCGTCCCGGATGTCGGAGATACCCTCCAGCCGCTTGTCCTCTACCTGGTCGGCGATGGCCTTGATGAGCATCCGCTTGTTCACCTGATAGGGCAGCTCCGTGATGATGATACGGGTGCGGCCGTTGTTGAACTCCTCAAACTCATGCCGGGCACGGACCATGAGCCTGCCCCGGCCCGTGGCGTAGGCGGTGCGGATGCCGCTGCGGCCCATGATGATGCCCTTTGTGGGGAAGTCGGGGCCCTTCACATGCTCCATCAGGTCGCTGAGGGTGGCGTCCGGGTTATCCAGCACGCAGATGCACGCGCCGATGACCTCCCGCAGGTTGTGGGGCGGGATGTTGGTGGCCATGCCCACGGCGATACCGCTGGAGCCGTTGACCAGCAGGTTGGGGAACCGGCAGGGCAGCACACGGGGCTCCTTGCGGCTCTCATCGAAGTTGGGGTCCCAGTCCACCGTGTCCTTTTCGATGTCGCGGAGCATCTCGTTGGAGATCTTGCTGAGACGGGCCTCGGTGTAACGGTAGGCGGCCGGGGGGTCGCCATCCACGGAGCCGAAGTTGCCGTGGCCGTCCACCAGCATATAGCGCATGGAGAAATCCTGCGCCAGACGCACCAGCGCGTCGTACACGGAGGCGTCGCCGTGGGGGTGATAGCGGCCCAGCACATCGCCCACGCAGGTGGCGGATTTCTTGAAGGGCTTGTCGCTGGTCAGGTTATCCTCGTACATGGCGTACAGGATACGCCGGTGCACGGGCTTCAGGCCGTCCCGCACGTCAGGCAGGGCGCGGCCCACGATAACGGACATGGCATATTCGATATAGGACTTCTCCATCTCCGGGACCAGCGGGGACTCCACGATGTGCTGGTCAGGGAAGCGTATCTCCGCAGGGTCGTATTGGGGCTTTTTGCTCATAGATTCCAGCCCTCCTTAATAATCCAGATTCACAGCGTACTGTGCTTTACGCTCGATAAATTCCTTGCGCGGCTCCACCTTCTCACCCATGAGGACGGTGAACGTGGCGTCGGCCTTCACGGCGTCATCCAGCGTGATGCGGCGCAGCGTTCGCTTCTCCGGATCCATGGTCGTCTCCCACAGCTCGTGGGCATCCATCTCGCCCAGACCCTTAAACCGGCTGATATTGATGGTCACGTTGGGATTGCCGCCCCGCATCTCCGCGGAGATACGATCCCGCTCCTCGTCGGAGTAGGCCACCCGGGAGGTCTTTCCACGGGTCAGCTTGTAAAGCGGCGGCACGGCGGAGTAGACATAGCCCTCCTCGATGAGGGGCCGCATATACCGGAAGAAGAAGGTCAGCAGCAGGGTACGGATATGGGCGCCGTCCACATCGGCATCGGCCATGATGATGATCTTGTGATAGCGCAGCTTGTTCTCGTCGAACTCCTCGCCGATACCGGCGCCCAGCGCGATGATGACGGGCTGGAGCTTGTCGTTGCCGTAGACCTTGTCCACCCGGGCCTTCTCCACGTTGAGCATCTTGCCCCACAGCGGCAGGATGGCCTGGAACCGGCTGTCCCGTCCCGCCGTGGCGGAGCCGCCTGCGGAGTCGCCCTCCACGATGTACAGCTCTGTCAGCTCGGGGTTGTTCTCGTTGCAGTCCCGCAGCTTGTCCGGCATGGCCGCGCCGCCCAGCACCGTCTTGCGCCGGATGGACTCACGCGCCTTCCGCGCCGCCTCCCGGGCGCGGTTGGCGGTCATAGCCTTGTCCAGAATGGTGCGGGCCACCACGGGATGCTCCTCCAGATACACCGCCAGCTGGTCGTTGACGATGCTGTCCACCAGCGTGCGGATGTGGGCGTTGCCCAGCTTGGCCTTGGTCTGGCCCTCGAACTGAGCCTCCGTCAGCTTCACGGATATCACCGCCGTGATGCCCTCGCGCACGTCCTCGCCGGAGACCTTGTCTCCCTCCTTGATCATGCCGTATTTCAGGCCGTAGGCATTCAGTACGCGGGTCAGGGCCGCCTTGAAGCCCGTCTCGTGCATGCCGCCTTCCGGCGTATGGATATCGTTGGCGAAGGACACCAGCGTCTCGTTGTAGCCGTCGTTATACTGGATGGCGATCTCCGCCGTGCTGTCGCCCTTGGCGCCGGAGAGATAGATGACCTCCTCATGGAGCGGGGTCTTGTTCCGGTTGATGTAGGTAACGAACTCCCGGATGCCGCCCTCATAGCACATGGCCTCGGACTTCTCTCTGCCCGGCCGGGCGTCGCTGATAGTGATCCGCAGACCGGCGTTCAGGAACGCCTGCTCCCGCATACGGGTGTGCAGCGTCTCATAGTCGTACTCCAACGTGTCGAACATCTCCGGGTCCGGCTTAAAGGTCACGGTGGTGCCGGTATGGTCCGTCTCGCCGATGATCTTCATCTCCTGGGTGATATTGCCCCGGGAGAATTTCATCTCATAGATTTTGCCGTCCTTGTGTACCTGCACCGTCAGCCACTCGCTCAGAGCGTTCACCACGGACGCGCCCACGCCGTGCAGGCCGCCGGAGACCTTATAGCCTCCGCCGCCGAACTTGCCGCCGGCGTGCAGCACGGTGAACACCACCTCCAGGGCGGGCCGGCCCGTCTGGGCCTGAATATCCACGGGGATACCACGGCCGTTATCGGTGACGGTGATGGTGTCACCCTCGTTGATGGTCACGGTAATGTCCGTGCAGTAGCCGGCCAGCGCCTCGTCGATGGCGTTGTCCACGATCTCATATACCAGGTGGTGCAGACCGCTGGCACTGGTGGAGCCGATATACATACCCGGCCGCTTCCGCACAGCCTCCAGCCCCTCCAGTACCTGTATTTCTGATGCGTTATATTCCGTATCCACCACGGTCTTTTCCAGTTCTGCCATGTACTACTCTCCTTTTCCTTGGACCCGCTTGCCCAGCGTCCGGGAATTGATCTGCGACAGATACACGATCTGCCGGTGATAGGGATGGTCACACACCACGAAGGACCGCGGTATGTCCTCGCAGGCACTCTGTACCACGCCCTCCTGCTCGGCTCCCTGTAAAAACTCTCTCGTTTTTTTTGAGGTAGAGGTGTTATCCAGGTCAAAGATACCGATGACCCGCCTATCCTCCACCATCACGTTCATACCGATGTGCAGATACGCCATCACAGTACCTCCCCGCCCCGCACATGGAACACCCTGCCGCTGAGCAGCGTGTCCAGCCGGTCGTTTTCGCAGCAGGTGATAAACACCTGTCCGCCGCTGATGCGATTCAGTACGTATTCCTGCCGCCGGGGATCCAACTCGCTGAGCACATCGTCCAACAGCATTACCGGATACTCCCCCATGGCGTTTTTGTGTATCTCGCGCTCCGCCAGCTTCAGGCTCAGTGCCGCCGTCCGTACCTGCCCCTGCGAGCAGAACTGCCGCGCGCTGCGCCCGTTGACCAGCACCTCGATATCGTCCTTGTGGGCGCCGGAGAGACACAGCTTCGACGCACGCTCCGCCGCCTGATGGCTCTCCATATGTGCCGCCAGCGCCGCGTAGATATCTGCCTGACTTCCCAGCGGGTCGGCGACGGTCCTGACGGTCTGGTACGTCAGGGTCAGTTCCTCCCTCTCGCCGCTGCACTCATAGTGTGCCTGTCGGGCATATTCCGCCAGCGCCGCACAGAACCGCGCCCGATAGCCTACCAGCACTGCGCCGCTGCGGCACAGGCCTTCGTTGAATTCCGGCAGCAGGTCCAAAAGCTCCGGCTTGTCCTCGCTGTCCCGCAGGATGCGGGTCTTGTGCTCATACAGCCGGCTGTACTGGCTCAGCGCCTCGGCGTACCGCGGCCGCAGCTGGCACAGCGACAGGTCCATGAACCGCCGCCGTTCCGCCGCACCGGCCCGGATCAAAAACAGATCCTCCGGCGCAAAAAACACCGTATGCAGCACGTCGGACAGGGCGGCGCTGTTTTTGGCGGGCACACCGTTAACGGTCATTTTCCGCCGCTTTCCGCGGGAAAGCCGTATGTCCGTCACAAACTCCCGCTGCCGGGAAAAGATATTTCCCAACAGCGCGGCCTCCTGCATATCAAAGCCGATCAGCTCCTTATCTCCGTGGGCGCGGGGACTTTTTCCACAGCTAAGATATACGATGGCCTCCAGCAGATTTGTTTTTCCTTGGGCGTTCTCTCCGTAAATAACGTTGCAGCTGGGGTCGAACGTCAGCGCCTGCGTGCCGTAGTTCCGCCAGCCCTGCAGGTGCAGGGCGTCAACTCTCATACGTCACCGTCAGCGTCTGCCCGTTGAAGGCCACCACGTCACCGGGTCGTATCTTCTTGCCCCGCATGGTGCACACCTCTCCATTGACCGTCACGTCACCCTCCTGGATGACGAACTTGGCCTCGCCGCCGGTCTCTACCGCCGCGGCAAACTTCAGCAGATCCTGCAATTTGATATATTCCGTTGTGATGGTGATAGTCTCCATAATAATGAACCTCGTTCATAGATATAATATGCCGTTTTTTTCTTCAATAAAAAGCGCACACAGTTCGATAAAGGTGCAGCTCCTGCGTTCTGCCGATGGCAATGCACAAGAGATGTGCCTTTATTGCGCCTTCAGGCGCACCGGCAGCACCATATAAAGAAAGTTGTCACTGTCGTCCACAGGCGTGATAATACAGGGCGAAATACCGGTGTTCAGCTGCATTTTCACCGTGTCCGCCGGGGCATAGCGCAGGGCGTCCATGAGATAGCGGTTGTTGAAGCCGATCTCCAGCTCCTGTCCGTCGCCGCGGACGGGGCAGATATCCCGGGCTTCGCCGTTTCCGGTCCGGGCGGACATATACACCCGGTCCTGGCTGAACAGGCAGCGTACCGGACTTTTCAGCTTCTCGCTGATGACCACGCTGACGCGGTCCAGGCTTTCGATCATCGTCTTGTTGTCCACCTCGATGCAGATGGGGTTGGTGGTAGGTATGGCATTCTTGTAGTCCAGGAATTCACCCTCCAACCGGCGGCATATCAGCTGGGTAGCCCCGGCCTCGAACATCAGATGGCGCTTGCCCTGGGTCACCGTCACCATGTCGTCGGTGTCGGCGCATATTTTCTCCACCTCATTCAGGGCGGCGCCGGGGGCCACGAACTTGAAGGCCCCGCCGTCGATGTGCTCCAACGGCTCGCGGCGCAGCGCCAGACGGAAGCCGTCCACCGCCACCATGGTCAGTCCCTTGTCGCTGATCTCAAACAGGGCGCCGGTGTGGATGGGACGGGCCTCATTGACGGAAACAGCAAAGCTGGTCTGGTTGATCATGGCCTTCAGCGTCCGCTGCTCCAGTGTGACGGAGAACTGGTCGTCCACCTCCGGCAGCTCCGGATAGTCGTCGGCGCTGAGGCCGGGAAGCTCGAAGCTGGCATCGCCGCAGTTCAGCTTCACGTTGAACTTGTCGTCTGCCTCAAAGGTCACCATATCATCCGGCAGGCGGCGGATCATCTCGCCGAACAGTCTGGCGTTCAGCACGATGTGCCCTGCCTCGGACACTGCGGCCTCTACCGTGGTGCGTATGCCGGTCTGCATATTATAGCCGGACAGCCGCAGTCCCTCGCCGCACTCCAGCAGGATACCCTCCAGCGCCGGGATGGAGCTTTTAGCCGCCACCGCCCGGGACACCGCGGCCACCGCCTGTTGTACCAGTGCCTTTTCACAGGAAAATCTCACCATATCCGTCGTTCCTCGCTTTCCGAAAGTCATTGCCGCCTGCGCTGTCTGAAAGATCAGCCCTATGCAAAAAAGCGGTTCTATTTTTCTAAATCAAATCATAAACTAATCTTTTATTTCAGTAGTCTTATTAGTAGGGAAATTTTATGTGGACATCCATGTTTATCCCGCGCTGCTATCGGCTTTTTTATAGACATACCGTTATGGAAAATACGTCGGGTTTCCCACAGTTGTATGTGTGATGCGGATGTTACACAGATTTTCCACGTGGATTACACAGGAAATGGGGAAAACCTTGCCCTTTCGTTTCCTCTCCCCCAGCACCCGTATTTTTTCACTTTTTGCTGTTGATGTTGGTGGTGATCTCCTTCACCTTTTCGGCAAAGGCGGGGTCGGAGCGCATCGTGCTCTCCACCTTGTCCAAAGAGTGAAGAATAGTGGAGTGGTCCCTGTCGCCGAACTCCTTGCCGATGTCGTTCAGGCTCATGGAGGTCATACGGCGGATGAGATACATGGCGATCTGCCGCGCGGCCACCACATCTCGGCTGCGGCTCTGTCCCCGCAGCGTTTCCTCGTCCACATGGAAGTAGCTGCATATGTATCCCACGATGATGGCAGGGGTGGGGGCAAAGTCGTTGCTCTTCTTCAGCATATCACGGATGGCCCGGCTGACGGTCTCTTCGTTGACCTGGTCATCCAGCAGATCCCGATAGGCCAGTATCTTATTCAGCGTGCCCTCGATCTGCCGCACGTTGGAGGTGATGTTCTCCGCGATGTAGTCCGTCACCTCGTTGGGCAGCTTCACGCCCAGCATGGCAGCCTTATTCTGCACGATGGCGAACCGTGTTTCAAAGTCCGGCGGCGCCACATCCACCATCAGGCCCCACTCGAACCGGGTCCGCAGCCGGTCCTCCAGCTGGGTGATCTCTTTGGGCGGCCGGTCTGACGTCAGCACGATCTGCCGGCCGGACTCGTACAGGGTGTTGAAGGTGTGAAAGAACTCCTCCTGGGTCTGTATCTTGCCGGCGATGAATTGGATATCGTCCATCAGCAGAATATCCGTCTGCCGGTACTTTTCCCGGAACTCCGCATTGCGGTTCTCCCGGATAGAGGCGATCAGTTCATTGGTGAAGTCATCGCCCTTCACATAGACGATCCGTGCCTCCGGCCGCTTTTTACGCAGGGCGTTGGCGATAGCGTACAGCAGGTGCGTCTTGCCCAGTCCGCTGTCACCGTAGATAAACAGCGGATTGTAGTTCTCTCCGGGCTTCTCGGTCACCGCCTTGGCGGCGGCAAAGGCCAGCTTGTTCTGGGGTCCCACCACATATGTCTCAAAGGTGAAGGCCTCCGACTCTGACAGATCGCCCGGCCTGTCCGGCGCCACACCGTGGTAAGCCGCCAGCTGCTGATCGTCCAGAATTTTTACCTCCAGGTCCGTGGAGAACAGGTCCCGCAGCGCCGCCTTGATGTGTGGCAGGAACCGGGCCTCGATGGTGCTCTTTTTAAAGGTATTGCTGCAATGGAGCACGAAGGCCGAGTCCTCCATCGTTACCACCGTTACCTCGTCGAACCAGGTGTTGATGGTGGTTTCGGACAGCTCATGGCTCAGCCGTTTGAGCACGCTGTCCCACAGGTCTTTCATGGAATTCAAGCAAAAGCTCCCCTTTCGGCGGAGGCTGTCTGTTTTCCTCCGCGGTAAAATGGCGGGGGGTATACCGCCGCAAAATATCCCACTACATTATAGCAGAAAACACGCCGGAAGTCTACACCTATTCTAAATATAAACTGCCGGCTTTTTCCCTGTTTTTCCCGCAAAAACGGGCGCTTGTGGGTAAATTTTTGTTGACAGTGCCCCCCTGTATCTGTATAATATACTCCGCGTGGTTGCACGCAGATGTGCAACTGGCGTGGAAATGTTTACTGCGGCGGTGAATATCTCACCGCTGTCGAGTAAGCGCGGGGCCTTGTTGTCCCGCCGGATAATCTTAAAAATGGAGGTGTCATGCAATGTTCCGTACCTATCAGCCCAAGAAGCGTCAGCGCTCCAAGGAGCACGGCTTCCGCAAGAGAATGGCCACCCGCAACGGCCGCAAGGTTCTGGCCCGTCGTCGTGCCAAGGGTCGTGCCCGTCTGACCCATTGAGGTCACGGAAGGTGCATCGCACATACAGATAAGCCCTGAGGGACGGAGGATCGAGATCCCCGTCCCTATCGGTGTATCTGGCGAGGCAAAACCAGTATAGCGAGGGAACACATGGACGCAAGAGTAACGGTGAAGCAAAACAGCGACTTTCGCCGCATTTACCGCAGGGGCCGGTCCGCCGTCTCCGGCGGCGTGGTGGTCTACTGCCTGAAGAACAGACAGGGCATGAGCCGCCTGGGCGTCACCGTCTCCACCAAGCTGGGCCACGCCGTGGTCCGCAACCGTGTCCGCCGCCGGTTTCGTGAGCTCTATCGCCTGCACAGGGCCGATATGCTCCCCGGCTGGGATATTATCATGGTGGGCCGTGTCCGTGCCGCCGAGCTGCCCTATCATAAGCTGGAAAAGCAATACCTCCGCTGCCTTGCAGAGCTGGGATTGCTGCGGGAGGATGTATGAAAAGACTTCTTCTCTCCGCTATCCGCTTTTATCGCCGGGCCGTCTCGCCCCTGTTCCCGCCCCGCTGCCGCTATATCCCCACCTGCTCGCAGTACGCCCTTGAGGCG
>ENA-OZTQ01000205-OZTQ01000205.1-human-gut-metagenome-genome-assembly--contig:-NODE-205-length-11196-cov-7.397451_pt1 | contig 11196 bp, 17 predicted proteins | sample MGYA00244231_ERZ653992 | MGnify/ENA primary metagenome ERZ653992 (study PRJEB26926, sample SAMN06164456) | human gut metagenome | biome: ENVO:00009003; feature: ENVO:2100002; material: ENVO:00002003... | reverse complement strand
ACGAGATGCTCAGGAGTCTCGTGGGCTCGGAGATGTGTATAAGAGACAGGGGTATTCAAACTGGATATTCATTTTAGCCAAAACACCCCCTAAGTGGATATTCAAATTTCGGTGACGGCGGTGCAAATAGCTGAGGTAGGAAAATGCCACAAATTTGAGTTTGAGAATGAAAAACCGCCTTTTGAATGTGAAGCAAATGCCCCCTATGTTTCCAATCCGCTGGGGCTAAATCCCCATAAATCAACACCATTCTCGGCAATAACGTCCTTTTGGGGGAGGGGTACCCATAAAATGGGGCGACAAGGGTGGCGACACGGAGGCCCCCAAGATGCCTCGAGGGGTCAATTCAGGTGGCACAGGGTGTCAAGAAGCTGCTGCAGATCACGTCGGGATAGCGGTCTTAGGTTTCCACAGTCTCCTTCGAGGTAGAATGGGCATATTTGGGGGTGATAGGCACCGACTTCTCTCTCTCCAATTCCTCTATGCGAGCCTTTAGCCGCCCAATTTCCTCTCGAAGATTCCCAATAGTGGAATCCTTGTCTTTCAAAATATTTAAGAGTATTTCAGCAGTCTCCCCTTTTTCAGAAGGCTTAGATGATACTAAAGGTGATTGGGTAGATGCAGTTTCTGGGGCTGACTGCCGAGGATTTTCATTATTAAAATCATCAATAATGATAATTGGAGGATATTCAGAAGTCCTGAATAATGAACCTCGACTCATAAGAAGCCAGTCGGGGGAAATCTCGTAGAAATTACATAGAATAGCGAGCATATCTGCACCAGCCTTCATTCTTCCATTCAGAATTTCTGAAAACTTAGCGGGTTTTACACCCAAAGCATCTGCAATAGTGGCCTTATTAGACACTATGCCTTTGTTTATTAGGGTATGGATTGCAGCAATGAAGCGATGGTTTATCTCATCTTTGGATAAAAAATCGTTTGGTGAGTTCATTTTTTCTGAATTTTATTTTGTGATATTACAGAAATTCTGTATCTTTGCAGCGTGTTCCAGTTGGAACAAGCGGCCAAAGATACAAAAAAGCCGCGAGGTAGACAAATTTTAACAATTAAAGAAATATAAGACACGAGTGAGACAGACGAAATAAAGGAGTGGCAGACGCATAGCGTCAAGCATAGGTTGCCTTCGTGCTGATGATGGACGGCGTGTCGTTCCATTACGATGAAGAGAACGGCATCACGTTCACCGCCCCGAACTTCTATGTGGAGAAGTTGAAAGACCGTCTGGTTTATGCCCACGGCTGCTCAGTAAGACCGATTATAAACGAAATAAAATAAAAAATTATGAGTGAGACAAGACAAATACTGAAAGTCAATGCCGACAATCGTGAGGCTACTTTCAACGCAGCCTACGATGGTAGTTGCTACACCATCTTAGGATGTGCCGGTGACCTCAACGAGTGGACGGCAGGATACCAAGAGCTGCTTGAAGCCAGAGGTATCGGAACCCCCAAGGAATTCATCACTTTCAAAGGTGCAGATATGAATGAATTCTACGGACTGACCGGCAATAATGCCTACAATGACGAACTCACTTGTCTGATGTTCCCTTTGAACACTCTTGATGTGGCGAAGTTGGCAATCTTCAGACTCCAAGCAGAGGATAAATGGTTTGACGACATAGTTGATAACAACCGGCGTCGTCAGGAGGCTATAAACGAACAGGGTTAGACCCAAGAGAGGGCAATCCTGCGGCAAGAGAGCCGCGAAAAGCCTAAAGGTACAACATTAGAACCGCCGCCGGTATTGCAAGGCCGGCGGCACTTGGGCGGCCAGGATGGTGAGCGACCATGGCGCAAGTATCGGGGTTCGATTCCCCGACCGCCCACTAAAAATTTCAACCGATGAAACAAAAATCAGAGCAACGGACGGACCAAGCCATCAAGCTGCTGCTTCAGACACTGGAGCGGAACGTGACCGACACAGGCATCATCCTTGATGAGTTTGAGGCAACCCACAACGATTACGAGCTGTGCTACTCCAAGCAGTACAACGCCCTCAACGCCGGACATTTCGCCCTGAAGGATGCCATCGACAAAATCAATGATCAACTCAATAAAAAGTGAGACTATGAAGGATCAGACAAAAAATCTAATGGTTCTGTCTTCCATTGCAGAGTGCAGAAAAGCAATTGACTTTCTATCGCAGGCCGGAGAGTTGTCAGCAACGATTGTAATGCTTCGTGGCGAGAAGCACCCATGTCCCAAATCGCCTGCCAACGACATGCCCATGTATCGGGGGCATCAATTAATTCTCCGGGACGATAATACTTTGGAATGCCAGCTGTGCGGCCGCAAATACCGCTCAGTTCGTCAAGAACTGACAAGGGAAGAGCGATATCTTTATGAAACGCTGTCTCCGAAATGTTCGTTTGAGCGACAAGCTGAACTCTAAGGATAAACTTCATAACGTTCTATTTGGAATTCGGCCATAAAGTTAACAAAAATATCAATACAAAATAAGTGAGAAAATGAACAAGTACATCTCAGTAAACAAGGAAGGCATCAAGGCCCTGCAGCGCACCTTCAAGGTAAAGGGCAAGGCTATCTGCGAACGCTGCGTTAAGAATGCCCTCGCATTCCGCACCGACAACGACCTTGCCAGGAAGATACGTTTCGCAGCAGTCAAACATCACGGAGGCTGCACCTACTACATCTGCAAGGAAGGTGAATTCTTCTTTGACTCTGACAGCTGCTGGCGTGCGGTCTATCCCAACCGGGCAGAAATCTACCTTGACAAGCAGACCGGTGAAGGCACGGTCTACGGTCCCAAAGGTGATGTGGTGGCAAGGTACGACCATGTCATGCTGAGTCAGATCGGCGAAATAAAGCGAATGGCGGAAGCACTCTAAAGAAAGGGCGAGAGAATGGAATACTACGACGGACGGTTATGCGTAAGACCGAGCGAGCTGTTTGAAAACGGCATCGTCACGGAATCCAATTATCGCAATTGGATTAACCGTGACCGCGTTGAGGTCGCCCGGCGTGGAGGCGGTTCCAAAGACTCGTATGCCCTTATAGTTCTTGACTCGCTGCCCGACAAATACCGGGCTAAAGCCGAGGAGGTTCTCGGTAATGGCGACGAGGTGCTTGTAGCCGGATGGTTCCGGGAGAACTACCAACTGGACCAGGCTGCAGTAAAGTTTTTCCTTGACTGGGCATCCCAGTATCCGAGCGACCAGGCGACCGCTGAGAAGGCGCGTGAATATGCAATCAACGCCTCGGTAATCAACGCCTGCATCCGGCTCTACGACCGGGCATCAACCGCCCAAAGGATGATGGGTAAAAGCTACCAATGGGAGAAGATGGCCAAGGCTATAGAGAGCCTCCGTGAGCAGTTCGGACACACGCTGCCGTCATCCCCTTACCGTTTCAGGAAGAAGGTGGCGCAGTACCGCAAGGAAGGCTATGGCAGTCTGATCAGCGGCAAGTACGGCAACCAGAGCGCCAGACTTATGACCTACAAGGAAGAGCGAGTGATACTCGGCATCGCCGGTCTGGAAAACCAACCCTACAACACCACGGTGCGCGAAATGTATATTATGTTCCTCTGCGGTGAGCTTGAGGTCTATGACATCGAAACCGGGGAATGTTTCAACCCGGACGAGTTTGCCAAGAAGGGACAGGAGCCGTGGATACCCAGCGATGCCACTATCGCCAACTATCTCAACCGGCCCAAGAACAAGTACCTACTGGAACAGCGACACCGCAGCCGCATGGCCTTCTACCACGAACAGATGCCACACATGCACCGGCACAACGGCGAGTTTTCACTGTCGCAGATCACAATGGATGACGTCGACCTTCCGCGCCGCATGAAAGGCAACGAGCGGGTACATGCCTATTACGCCTATGACGTGGTCAGCCAGTGCCGTATCGGAGCCGCTTATTCCCGAGGCAAGGATGACGCACTTGTGGTGGACTGCTTCCGGGATATGTTCCGGCTCATCAGCAAGAACGGCTGGGGCATCCCCGGCGGCATAGAGGTCGAGACCCACCTCATGACGAAGTACAAGGACGGATTCCTCCGTGCCGGCGAGGTATTCCAGTTCGTACACTTCTGCGCACCTCAGAACTCCCAGGAGAAATACGCCGAGCCATTGAACGGCGCCTTCAAGCGTAGCATAGCCCATAAGAACCATGCCGGGACCGGACGCTTCTATGGCAAAGGCAAGAACCGCACCGAGAGCAAGAAGATAAGCGACGAGACCAACGACACCTACGAGGACCAGCGTTATTACAGCTTTGAGGAACTTGTGGCCGATGACCGCAAGGACAACTATGAATGGAACCATACCCTGCACCCCAATCAGAAAAAATATCCCGGCATGACCAGGTGGCAGGTACTTGAGGCCAATATCAACCCCTCCCTGCTGCCTTACGATGCCCGGACCCTCAGCCGCTATATCGGCGAGGCGGTACCGACGAGCGTAAGGAGGAACTCAACCGTACGCGTGGCACATGAGGACTGGTGGCTGAGCGGTCCCGAGGTGATAGAGCGTCTTGAACCTAACAACTACAAGGTCACCGCCTACTATCTCCCGGATGAAGAAGGGAAACCCTCCGAGGTATTTCTTTATCAGGGTGACAGATTCATCGACAAGGTCCGGAAGGTGGAAACCTACAACCGCGTTATGGCCGAACAGACCGAGGACGATGCCCGGAAGTACCAGGAGCAATGTAAGATGGTGTCAAGGCATAGGAAATGGCTCGATGACAATGCTGCTCCACGTGTCGGCACCATGAAACGGAGTGAAACCGTCGCCGAAGAGCCTGAATCCATATCAGACCTCGTTGCGGCAGCTCCGGAACCGCAGGAATCGGGACAACTCGACGGCGAGAACTACAGCAGAAACTTCGCCGACATGGACTGGGGACAGATAGCGTTTCAGGATTCATAAAACGAAATTATAACACTGTTAGAGTATGATTACAACAGACATCAAAAACAAAATCCTCGCCGCAATAAAGGCGAACCGCGCCAACTATCCGAGTGACGCAAAGCATGCCGCCTCTCTGGGTATCACCACCTCGGTGTACAGCGCCGTCAAAAATGGCCAGACCGACCGGGTTCTCAGCGATGCCAACTGGATAAGCATCGCCCGTAAGCTCGGAGTGAACCTACGCGGCGAAATCGAATGGGTGGCAGCCAAGACTCCGACCTTCCAGTATATAACCGCCCAACTGGAACTGTACCAGAGCGCCGGACTGAGCGGAATCCTGTGTGACCTTCCTAACATTGGCAAGACCTACACAGCCCGTCACTACGTCAAGACCCACGGCAATGCGGTCTATATCGATTGCTCGCAGGTCAAGACCAAACTCAAGTTGATCCGTAAAATAGCCGCCGAATTCGGCGTTGACAGCCGAGGCCGGTACGCAGATGTGTATGATGACCTCGTGTATTACCTGCGCAGCCTCGAGAATCCGATTATCATCCTTGACGAAGCCGGCGACCTCCAGTATGAAGCCTTCCTTGAGCTCAAGGCGCTGTGGAATGCCACCGAGCGGTGCTGCGCATGGTACATGATGGGCGCCGACGGACTCAAGGCGAAAATCAACCGAGCCATCGAGTGCCAGAAGGTCGGCTATACCGAGATGCTGAGTCGCTATGGCGACCGCTACTGCAAGATAGTTCCGGAAGGTGCCGACGACCGCCGTGCCTTCCTCAACGAACAGGCACGGATAGTGGCGAAAGTCAATGCTCCGGAGGGAACAGACATTGCCGCCATCGTCCGTAAGACCCAGGGAGGTCTGCGCCGAGTATATACCGAAATTGAAAAACTTAAAAGACAATGATAATGATAAGCGTACTTGAGAAACAATACATGGAGACCGTCATCAGGATGGGTCGCCGGATGCAGAGTGGCGAGATCGACTGGGAGCAGCGTCGGTATGAGATTGCCAAGGATATGATGGCTGCCATAATGAACAATCCCGACATAACTGCGGGGGTTGCGTGCGAGCCCAAACCACAAGAGGGTGTTCCGGCTACATTAGCCAGAGTGTCCCTGACATTCGCCGACGCACTTGTGGCGGAACTGAAAAAGACTCAAGAAAAGAAGTGACCATGGCCAAACGAGCATATAGTCCGAAGGAGGTTCTTCAGAAAACCTACACCACACTGCCCTGGGGCGGTGAGTGGGCTTGTGCTTTCGGTTATCCATCGACAAACGAAACATGGCTTATCCACGGCCCGAGTGGAAGCGGCAAGAGCAGTTTTGTGATGCAGCTCGCCAAAGAACTTACCAACTACGGCACCGTCCTTTATCTCAGCTATGAGGAAGGAGTGAGCCAGTCATTTCAGCAGCGACTTCAACGCTTCCACATGAATGAGGTGCAGGGACGGTTCCGGATTGTGACAAACGACACCGTAGAAGAACTGATTGCCCGGCTGAAGAACAGGAAAAGCCCGAAGTTCGTCATCATCGACAGTTTTCAAAGCAGCAAATGGACTTACGAGGACACCGAGTTGCTGCGGCGCACCTTCCCGAGAAAGACCTTCATCTATATCAGCTGGGAGTATAAAGGTCAGCCATTCGGCAAACCTGCACAGAAACTGAAATACGACGCCGGCGTGAAAGTAAGATGCAGCGGATACAAGGCATACTGTCAGGGACGCTTCATTCCGGCAGCCGGAGCGCACTATGTGATATGGAAGGAAGGCATACTAAAAACCAGTAACAACTTGGATTGACATGAGCGAGAAAAAGATAACGATAGATGTAAAGCCGGACGGTCGCATCCGTAAGGAGGCTTTTATGATTCCTCCGATGGTGTGTCCGTACTGTGGTGGCAAAGGATGGTTTTATTCCGGTGAACGAGAACCCGAAACCATCCCATGCCCGGACTGTGAAGGGACTGGCGAAGTAGTCGCAATGGTGACGATAGACTGGAAACCCAATATAAAATAATATAAATATGGCACAAAACATCAATCAGGTCTTTCGTCAGTTAGGCCGAACCGAAAAAACTCAATTCATCGAGGCGCATCTTGAGCTTGCCTCAGAACGTGCAATCGCTGAGTATGTGGACACGTATTTTTTAGGCGTAGCTCGGCATCTGCCAGAAGAGACACTGATGGCAATGCTTCACTATAAACAAGAACATGGCGAGAGCGATGGCACAGCAGGTAACTAACTTCGGACGGTTCTACACCGCCATCAGGGCACTGAACCCCATTGGAGACCGGGATGATGTCAAGAAGAGCATCGTTTACCAGTACACCAACGGGCGCACCGACAGCCTCCGCGAGATGAGCCGCACCGAATACGACAAGTGCTGCGAAGACCTTGAGCGCAAGACCGGGCAGAAGGACGAACTCCGCAAGGAGCGTAGCGCGACCCTAAAGCTCATGCAGAAGATGGGTGTCGATACAACCGACTGGAATCGCGTCAATCTCTTGTGCCGGGATACCAGAATTATTGGCAAGGACTTCTACTATATCACTGCCGAAGAGCACCGGGAACTGCGCCGGAAACTCCGCAGCATCGAGCGCAAGGGCGGCATCAACCACAAGCCGGTATCGATGCCGGAACCCCAGCCTCAACAAAAACAACAGCAAGTGTTCGTGGTTCCCATCGGACCGACGAGCCAGATATACAACTAATCAACCTCATAATTCATACATCATGGCAAAAAGACAGAAAAAGACCATTATCTCCGGCGTCAGCAAGGAAGCAGCCGAAGAAGCCTTTGCAACCTACGCCAAGGCAGACGCAGAACGTGCGAAAATCACAGCCGAAATCGAACTGAAGTGCGCCCAGATCCGAGAGAAACACCAAGACCGCCTGTCGCAGCTGCAGGTGACCCAGGACGAGGCTTTCGACACACTCCAGGCCTACGCTACCGAGAATCAGCTGGAACTCTTCAGCAAGAAGAAGAGCCTCGAGATGGTGCACGGAACCATAGGTTTCCGCACCGGCACTCCCAAGCTCAAAACCCTCAAGGGTTTCACATGGGCAAGCGCACTCCAGCTCGTAAAGGAGTTTCTCCCCGGCTTTGTGCGCACCGCCGAGGAAATTGCAAAGGACAGACTACTTTCAGAGCGAGACTCCGATGTCATCAAGCCGGGCGATCCTCTCGGCCCCGGAGTACCACTCCGCGAGGTCATGGTCAAGTGCGGCATTACGGTCGTACAGGAAGAGACCTTCTTCGTCGAACCCAAAAAAGAGGAAGCAGCGTCATGAAGAAGGAAATCACCAGACCGCCCAAGATTGCCCTTTGCCGGATGTGCAAGGGTACAGGAATCCTGGCGGCAGAGGCTCCTGAACGACATCCCTATCGTTGCCCCCAATGCGAGGGCAGCGGCAGGGTGACTGTGAGCTGTGAGATGACACTTGACATCAGACCGTACAGACCTAAACCAAAAGGACCTGTAAAAATCATGTAAAGACAATGGCAAACAAGCGCGGCATGTCCTACAAAAAGCGCGTCGCAGACATAAACCGGATATACGATGAACACGCCAGGAGCGGGTTGAGTAACCGGGAAATATGGCGCAGATACATATATCCGGTTTATGCCATAAGCGAACGCACCTTTTACAACATGATGAACGCCACGGCAGGGCTTGAAATCCCGGTCGTGGCATCCGACATGCCGAGCCTGTTTGATTTATTGCCTAACGAACCTTCAAACAAGCAAGAGAAATGACCGACATTGACACGCAGATCCGGGAAATATTCGGGCGCATACTCCGGGACATACAGGTGGAGCTTGGCGATGAATTCGACCAGAATTTCGAGCGTCAGGGCTTTTTCTCGGAGAAATGGACGCGGCGCAAGAGTCCGACACGGCCCGGCGGTCTTATACTTGTTGACTCCGGGGCCTTGAGGCAGAGTATCCGGAGCGAGATCAGGGACAGCAGCATAGTATTCCTGACCGACCATCCGGCGGCAGCTATCCACAACGAAGGCGGAGAAATAGTCGTAACGGCTAAAATGAAACGCTTTTTCTGGTACAAATATTATTCCGCCACCGGCTCCTTCGGCCGCAAAAAGGACGGTTCAAGACGCAATGACAAACGGACCCTGCAGCTCAGCGACGAAGCAGACTTCTGGAAAGCGATGGCGCTCATGAGAGTCGGGAGCAAAATCCGGATACCGCAGCGCAAATTCCTCGGTACTTCTCCGGAAGTGGAGGCAGCCGTCCGGCAGATCATCGAAGAGAACCTGAACGAGTATGTAAACAACATTGACTTCAATATCAAATGACAGCAATTGTAATAACCGCAATCATCTGTGTCACGTTGGTGATCATGTTATACATGACCCATATCTATCCGAGAACCCTCCGCAGGTATAAGTTACGCTGCGCCCAGCTGAAAGCAGAGCGTGACAAACTTAAAAAAGAATATGACGGACATTTAGATGATTATACCGACTGGTTCCTGGCCATGCAGAAGCGGTTGGACGAGTTGGCAAACATAGTTTTCGATAAAACCGACGAAAAATGAGAGAAGAATTATACCGCAAACTGAAGACTCGTCTTGAGTCGCTGTGCATCAATGGCGCCGGAGAGTATTATGAAAGACCCGACGACGCGGATATGGATGACGAACTGTATCCCCGTGCGATCAGGCACATCGACCTGTGGAACCATAACGTGGAATTCCTCGATCAGGAAGTCCCGTGGGACCGCCCGGCTGTGTTCATCGAGTTTGTGCCGTTCAAATGGACTACGTTGGTAACCGGAGTCGCATACCGAGCACAGCCGTTGATAAACCTCCATGTGGTCACCGACTGGACCGGAGCCGACACCGACGCCGGGCAATTCCGGCTGCTTGACAAGATACATGCACTTGTCGCAGGACTTTCCGGCGATACCTTCGAGGAATTTGACATCGACAGCAGCTCCACCAACCATAACCACGAGGATATAGTGGAAAATATCGAAACCTACACCTGCGTCGCATTTCGGCAATTGAAATAAAGCCCCATAAACGCGCCGTGTCGCGCCGAAAGAGCGAGAGCCGTTACCTTTATCGGGTGACGGCTCTCTTGCGATATATTGGCGAAAAACGGCCTTATGCGGCGTTGTCGGGAGGGAGGTCGGGTATCGTGAACAGCATGATGTCCTTGTAACTGGCATTGTAGTTCATCGTCGCGTTAAACTCCCTCCTTTGGCAACGGGCGAACGGATCCCCGAGCGATGGGTGGCGCCCCATCCACTCGCACAGTTCGATGATGCATGATTTCTCGGAGGTAAAATATATGAAATTATGACCGGGCAGAACCGACAAGACATCGAGATAGTCGGCAAGGCGCCAGTACATACGGTACGTGCCTACGTCGGTGGATAGGTAAGGCGGGTCGACAAGGAACACAACGCCGGGCGTATCCTTGTATTGTTCGAAGAGCTCACGGTAGTCGCATGAAACAATCTCCAGTCCGGCAAGATAGTCCGGGCAAGGCTCATACCCATTTTTACGGACATTGTTGTATAGCGTTTCGCCGCGCATGCCCTGGATGCTCATCTTGTATTTCATAGAGAACATCAGTGACGATGACAGGGTGATGAAGTCAAGGAAGCCGGTTTCTTTTTCCTCCTGCTCAAGCAGCGAAAAAATCTGCTCCCGGGCAACGCCGGTTATCGGCTTGTGGCGGTCGAACTGCGAGGCGATGGGCCGGATTGACTCAAGCAGACTGTTGGTGCGCGGAATATTGTTGATGCGCAGCCGGTAATTGTCAAAGTCATTGTAAATGACACGCGACTCCGGATGGAAGTGCTTTGTGATATGTGACAGTAGCCCGGAGCCTCCGAAAAGGTCGACGAAAACAGTGTCGGCCGGATATTGTTTGATTACCTCGATGAACTGTTTGGCGAACATCCTCTTCTGCCCGACAAAAGGCAGCGGAGCCGAAAGATATAACTTGCTCATACGTTCAGCTCGAATTTTACAGCGTCCTCGCCGGCCAGGAGGCGGCGTGTGCTGTCAAGGTTGTTTTCGTATATGTGGACATTCCCCAGGAACAGAGTGATTGACTTGAGCGGGAAGTCAATGTGCCGGGCCATGAGGTAGAGATGGTATATGTCAGCCGGCAAGCCGAGATTGGCGTCCGAACTGCGTTGGTAGGCCGTTATAACGAGTTCCGAATCCTCAATCTGGAACTGAACGAGCGACAGGCACGGTGCCTGATTGCTCTCCGCGTCGGTGGCGCCGAGGAACAGGACATAG
>ENA-OZTQ01000192-OZTQ01000192.1-human-gut-metagenome-genome-assembly--contig:-NODE-192-length-11491-cov-7.413781_pt1 | contig 11491 bp, 6 predicted proteins | sample MGYA00244231_ERZ653992 | MGnify/ENA primary metagenome ERZ653992 (study PRJEB26926, sample SAMN06164456) | human gut metagenome | biome: ENVO:00009003; feature: ENVO:2100002; material: ENVO:00002003... | reverse complement strand
CGTCGGCAGCGTCAGATGTGTATAAGAGACAGATCTATATCAACACCACCTTCCCCGCCCAGGCCCACACCTCCTTCGAGGAAATGCTGGCCTTCACGGAGAGGAACAAGGACAAGATTACCTGCATGAACATCTCCCGCCACCTGCAGCACTATGTGGAGGAAAGCCCTGACCAGGTGCTGGGAAAGATCGCCTGCCCCACGCGCATCAACTGCGTGCTGTACAAGAACTATCCGGCGGCGAAGCTGGTGGACTATGTGGAGCGCTTCCTGCCCTATCGTATCCCCATCCAGTTCCGGTACGACTACACCGAGACGACACCGGAGAACCTGTACGAAGAGGAACACGACAAGATATTGCAGGACCTGAAGCGCCTGTTCACCTACAAGGGGCTGGACGGCTGCCGGATGCGCAACGGCTTCCACTTCGAGTACAAGGGCCTGCACATGACGTACCACAAGACGCTGCCCTACTCCACCATTGAGGAGAAGGGGCCGGACGGCGTGACCTACGACATTCTGTACGACATCCTCATCAAGCAGAACGGCGAGATACACAGCGACTGGACAGGCGTGAAGATGGACGTGGACGCCTACCGCAGGGTGGTGTTCGAGCCCTACGACCTGAAGGTACTGAACGGGACCATTGACTTTTGAAAAAGAGACCGCTTTGCGGTCTCTTTTTTTCGGAACCCGCGGCGGGGTCGCTCCGTCATAGGTAGTGAAAGCCTTGGCGGAAAATAAATGGCTTGTTTGTATTTACCCCCTTTTACTTCCGCGCGGTTTGTATTATAATGATGTATTGAGCCGGTATCTTGTGTGCCGGCGGGCAAAACAGTCTTGAGTGAATGATAAGGAGCAATTCTATGAAACGTTTTATGACCCTGCTGCTGGCCATGCTGATGGTCCTGTCCCTGGCCGCCTGCGGCGATAAGGCCTCCGCCACGGTGGACGCCGAGGGGCTGGGCAAGGCGCTGACCGAGCGCGTACAGTTTGACAGCACCATGAGCGCTATCGACGCCGGAGACTATCTGGAACTGCCCGAGGGCAGCAGCGCTGCCGCCTATATGTCTGACGGCAGCACCATGGAGGAGATCTTTGTGGTGTCCTGCAAGGATAAGACGGACGCATCAGCGGTGAAGATCGCCATGCAGGAGCTGCTGGACAGCCAGACGCAGGAGGCCGGGCGCTACCAGCCCGAGGAGGCCGAGCGCCTGAACAACGCCGTTTTCGCCACTTACGGCACCTGCGTGGTGCTGTGCGTTACCTCTGACACCGACACCGCCAATGCGGTCATCAAGGAGTATGTAGGATGAGTCCGCGCTATGAACGGCGGCAGCGGGGCGGAGGCGGCGCGCTGCTGCTTCTGATCGCCGCCGCGGCGCTGGTGGTGGCGGTGCTGGCCATCTTCACCGATGTATTCAGCGGCAAAAAGGCGCCGGACAAGGATACAGACAGCCCTGCCGTCACCCAGCCCGCGGACGGCGAACCTGACGGGACCGGCGATGCGGACAATACCGCGAAGGACCCGGAGGGCGATCAAAAGGGTGGTCAAAGCGGGAACGGCGATGGGAACACTGATAAGTCTACCGTGACCACCACGAAGCCGGCAGCCTCCAATGTGATCACCACCGACGCCACGCCCTATCAGTCCGGCGGCGTATACATCGTGGGCAATGCCGGATATGAGATGTACAACTATGTGGGCTCCCTGGCGGAGAAGTACCAGTCCACGGTCAACGCCGTGGCGGACAGCCTCAGCGGCGTCAGCAATGTCTACGCCATGGCGATCCCCCTGTCCAGCAGCATCACCCTGCCGGACAGCCTGCTCAGCGACATACCCGGCAGCGATCAGGCACAGGCCGAAAAGGATATTCTGGCGGGAATGGGACAGAATATAAAAACGGTGCCCCTGCATGACGCGCTGAACGCCCATCGGACGGAGTACATCTATTTCCGCACCGACCACCATTGGACGGCGCTGGGCGCCTATTACGCCTATGTACAGTTCTGCAATGTCAAGGGCATTACGCCCCACGACCTCAGCGACTATGAGGTGAGCCAGTACACGGGCTTTTTGGGCTCCTTCTACAACGACGGCGGCAAGCCTCAGGCCATGGCGGATGATCCGGATACGGTGAACGCCTATCATCCCGTCAGCAGCACCGCCGCCATGAAGTACGGCAGCAGCGAGGACAGCGAGCTCACCGGCGGCAAGGTGATCTTTGACGAGTCCACCGCAGCGGCCAGCCTGAAATACGGCGCGTTCATCATGGGCGACAACCCCTTCACCGTGATCGAGAATCCCGAAGTCAGCAATGGGCAGAGCTGCATCGTGGTGAAGGAATCCTTCGGCAACGCCTTTGTACCGTTTCTGGTGGACCACTACCAGACGGTGTATGTGGTGGACTACCGGTATTACGGCGGCAGCGTCAGCGCACTGGCCAAAGCCAAGGGCGTGACGGACGTGTTGTTCGTCAACAACCTGTCCGCCATACGCGGCAGCTATCAGATGGGTAAGCTGGCCGGCGTGAAGTGACATCTGTTTTGAACAGGGCGGGCAAGCCCGCCCTGTTCCTTTTTCTGACTATCCGCAAAGGAGAGCACATCACATGGTATTCAGCAGCACCACATTTTTACTGGCGTTTTTGCCGCTGGTGGCTATTTTATACTATATCTGCCCACGGAAGCTGCGGAACGGGCTGCTGCTTGTCTTCAGCCTGCTGTTTTACGGCTGGGGTGAGCCGAAGTACATTCTGATCATGCTGTTCTCCACGGTGTTCGACTACTGCAACGGTCTGGCCATCGGCCACTTTCGGAGCAAGGGAAGGGCGGGCGGCGCCAAGGCGGTGCTGGTCATCTCTGTGGTGGGAAACCTGGCGATCCTGGGCTTTTTCAAGTACACGGATTTTGCCATCAGCAACCTGAACGGCCTGCTGGGCACAGCCATCCCGGCGCTGGGGCTGCTGCTGCCCATCGGTATCTCCTTCTACACCTTCCAGACCATGAGCTATACCATCGACGTGTACCGGGGGCTGGTGCCGCCCCAGCGGAACATCGTGGACTTCGGCGCGTATGTAACGCTGTTCCCCCAGCTGATCGCGGGGCCTATCGTGCAGTACAAGACGGTGGCCTACGACCTGGAGCATCGGCGGGAGTCGGTGAGCGAGGCCAGCGAGGGTTTGCAGCGGCTGGTGATCGGTCTGGGCAAGAAGGTGCTCATCGCCAACCAGATGGGGGCCATCTGGGAGGACATCGCCGCCATGTCGGACCCCACAGCGGTCACGGCGTGGATCGGCGCCATCGCGTACACGTTCCAGATCTACTTTGACTTCTCCGGCTACTCGGACATGGCCATCGGCCTGGGGCATTTCTTCGGGTTCCATTTCCTGGAGAACTTCAACTATCCCTATGAGTCCCGTTCCGTCACCGAGTTCTGGCGGCGGTGGCACATCAGCCTGTCCACCTGGTTCCGGGAGTATGTCTACATCCCCCTGGGCGGTAACCGCAAGGGCAAGGGGCGGCAGCTCCTGAACATTGCCATCGTCTGGCTGCTGACCGGCCTGTGGCACGGCGCCAGCTGGAATTTTGTCCTGTGGGGCGTATACTACGCCGTACTGCTGCTGCTGGAAAAGACATTCCTGCTGAAGTGGCTGGACAAGGCGCCCCGGTTTGTGGGGCACGTCTACACCTGCCTGTGCTTCGTGCTGGGCTGGGTTCTGTTCGCCATTACGGATTTCAGCGCCCTGGGCGCGTATCTGGGGCACATGTTCTCCGGCGCCTTTGCCGACGGCACCACCGCCTATCTGCTGCGGTGCGACTGGCTGCTGCTGGTCCTGGGCATCATCGGCTGCACGAGCCTTCCCAAGCGGCTGTGGGAAAAGCGGGAACAGGCCCTCTCCCCCGCCCTGTCGGATGGACTGCGAACGGTGTGGGTAGTCGTCGTACTGCTGGTGAGCATGGCGTTTCTGGTGGGCGACAGTTACAACCCGTTTTTGTACTTTAGATTTTAAGGAGGCGGCGCTATGAAGAAACGAAGCGGCATCGCGCCGCTGATCGCCATCGGCGGCATACTGTTGGCGCTGTCTGTCGGCAGCTTTTTCCTGACGCCGGACCGGGCATTCTCGGAGAACGAGAACCGCTATTTGCAGCTGACGCCCAGACTCACCTGGGACCGCATCATGTCCGGCGACTTCATGGAGGATGTGGAGGACTATACCAGCGACCAGATCGTCTTCCGGGACTTCTGGACCGCCGCCCGGTCGGTGCTGCAGCGGGCCGAGGGCAAGGAGGACATCAGCGGCACCTATCTGGGCGCGGACGGGAGGTACTTTGCCAAGGTGACCGATGACAGCTTTGACTGGGTAAGGCTGGAGAAGAACGCCGGGTATATCCGGGATTTCTTTGCCGCCAGCGGTAAGCCCTGCACGGCGCTGATCGTGCCCAGCCCGGCCGGAATTCTGAGGGATATGCTGCCGGAGAACGCGCCGTATTTCAACGAGGACAAGGCCTTCGGCCAGCTGGGCGATATTCTGGGCAGCACGCTGCTGGACAGCCGGGAAACGCTATCGGCGGTGGACGATCCCTACTACCACACGGACCACCACTGGACCACCATGGGCGCGCAGGCGGCCTATACACTGTGGGCACAGGCCACGGGGCACACCGCCCGCAGCTATGACCTGACGCTGGCCACGGACAGCTTCCGCGGCACGCTGTACTCCAAGGTGCTGCTGCCGGACAGCGTATACGACAGCGTGTACTACGCGCCGGAGATCACGGTGGAGAGCGTGGTGTGCGACGGGAAAGACGGCGCGCTGTACGACCTGTCCGCCCTGGAGCAGAAGGATAAGTATGAGCTGTTTCTGGGCGGCAACTACGGCCAGTGCGTCATCACCACCGGCACGGAGAACGGGAAACACTTGCTGCTGGTGAAGGACTCCTTCGCCAATTCCTTCGTACCGTTCCTCACCGGCGACTATGAGACCATCACCATGATCGACCTGCGGTACTACCGGGGCAGCATGGCAGAGCTGGCGGCGGAGGCCGACAACATTCTGGTGCTGACGGAGGTCACGAACCTGGCGGGCTCGGGAGACTATTTCAAGCTGAGTAAGTGAAAACAGGCGTGCGCTTCGCGCACGCCTGTTTTGTCCCCTTTACAAACGGCTGTTTTTTGGTATAATAGTAAGGCTAAGGAAATTTACAGGCACAAGGAGAGACGATATATGGCCGTTATCGAGTACGACGAGTATAAACAGAAACTGCAGGCGCTGGAGCCCACCCTGGGCGAGCTGGAGAAGGCGCTGGGTATCCCCAAGGCCCGTGAGGAGCTGGCCGAGCTGCAGAAGGAGACGGAGCAGGAGGGCTTCTGGAACGATCTGGAGCGCAGCCAACAGGTGAGCCGTCAGGTAAAGCGCCTGGAGAACAAGATCAAAAAGCATGACAAGCTGGTTTCCGAGTGGGAGGACACCCTGACCCTGTGCGAGATGGCCCAGGAGGAGGACGACCCCAGCCAGCTGGAGGAGGTCGTCAGCGGATACGAGACGCTGGAAAAGGAGATCAGCGAGCGCCGGCTGGCGGCGTTGCTCAGCGGCGAATACGATGCCAACAACGCCATTCTGACCTTCCACGCCGGCGCCGGCGGCACCGAGGCCCAGGACTGGACGGAGATGCTGTACCGGATGTACACCCGCTGGGCCGAGCGCCACGGGTACACCTACCAGCTGATGGACTATGAGGCCGGCGACGAGGCGGGCATCAAATCCGCCACTATCCTCATCGAGGGCGAGAACGCCTATGGCTATCTGAAGAGCGAGAACGGCGTGCACCGGTTGGTGCGCGTGAGCCCCTTTGACGCCAACGCCCGGCGGCAGACCAGCTTTGCCGCGCTGGAGGTCATGCCGGAGCTGGACGATGACAGCGAGATCGAGATCCGGCCGGAGGACATCGAAATGCAGGCCTGCCGCAGCTCCGGCGCAGGCGGTCAGCACATCAACAAGACGTCCTCCGCCGTGCGTCTGACCCACCTGCCCACGGGCATCGTGGTATTCTGCCAGACGGAACGCAGCCAGTTCCAGAACCGGGACAACGCCATGAAGATGCTGCGGGCAAAGCTGGCGGAGCTGAAGCTGCAGCAGCACGCGGAGAAGATCAGCGATCTGAAGGGCGTGCAGATGAAGATCGAGTGGGGCAGCCAGATCCGTTCCTATGTATTTATGCCCTACACTCTGGCCAAGGACACCCGCACCGGCTATGAGATGGGCAACATCCAGGCGGTGATGGACGGCGATATCGATGGTTTCATCAACGCGTACCTGACCGCCGCCGCTAACGGTGAGATCAAGAAATAAAGATTTTGGGAGGCCGCTGCGCGGCCTCCCTGTTTTTCCCCGGCGTACAAAAAGAAGCGGCTCATAAGAGCCGCTTCTTTTTCATTCAGTTCAGCACTTCTCGAACACGACTGCGGTGCCCATGCCGCCGCCGATGCACAGGGTCGCCAGGCCCTTCTTGGCCTCGGGACGCTTCTGCATCTCGTGCAGCAGGGTAACAATGATACGCGCGCCGGAGGCGCCCACGGGATGGCCCAGAGCGATGGCGCCGCCGTTGACGTTGACCTTGCTCATGTCAAAGTGCAGCTCGCGGGCCACGGCGATGGACTGGGCGGCAAAGGCCTCGTTGGCCTCGATCAGGTCGATGTCATCGATGGTGACGCCGGCCTTCTTCATGGCGTTGCGGGAAGCGACCACGGGGCCGACGCCCATGATCTTGGGATCCACGCCGCCCTGGCCCCAGCCGATGAGCTTGGCCATGGGCTTCAGACCGTACTTCTCCACAGCCTCGCCGGAAGCCAGCACGATGGCGGCAGCGCCGTCGTTGATGCCGGAGGCGTTGGCAGCGGTGACGCGGGGCTGGCCCTTGTCAGCGGCATCCTGGATGCCGGTGGGCTCGAAGGTGTTGACCACCACGGGGTTGGGGGACTCGGGGCCCACGGGGAACGCACCCTTCAGCTTGGCGATGCTGTCCGCGGTGACACCGGCCTTGGGATACTCATCCTTGGCGAAGGGAACCATTTCCTTCTTGACCTTGATCATCACGGGGACGATCTCGTCATCGAACCTGCCGGCGGCCTGGGCGGCCTCAGTCTTCTGCTGGGAGGCGGCGGCGAACTCGTCCTGCTCGCGGCGGGTGATACCCCAGATGTCGTTGATATTCTCGGCAGTGGTACCCATGTGGTAGTTGTTATAGGCGTCCCACAGGCCGTCCTTGATCATGGTGTCCACCAGCTTCTTGTCGCCCATACGAGCGCCCCAGCGGGCGTCCATGGAGGCAAAGGGAGCGGCGCTCATGTTCTCGGTACCGCCGCAGACAACGATGTCGGAGTCACCGGCCAGGATGGAACGGGCGCCCTCGATGACGGACTTCATACCGGAGCCGCAGACCATGCCTACGGTATAGGCGGGGACGGAATAGGGGATACCAGCCTTGATGGAGACCTGACGGGCCACATTCTGGCCCTGGGCAGAGGTCAGGATGCAGCCGAACATCAGCTCATCCACATTCTCGGGAGCCACGTTTGCGCGCTTCAGAGCCTCCTTGACCACCACGGCGCCCATTTCGGCGGCAGGGGTGTTCTTCAGGGAGCCGCCAAAGGAACCGATGGCGGTACGGCAGCAGTTGACAACATACAGGTCTTTCATGAAAGTTACCTCCTATAAAATATGTTGAAGATAGTATACAACAAAGTCTCACGCCTGTCTATCCCTAATGATAGTCACAAATTTAACAATAGTCAATCCCAAATTGCAGCTTCGTTAAAAAATCGTCAAATCGGGCATATCAAATGGCGGTTTCCCGTCATTTTGACGAAATGACGCATCCTCATGCCGCCGGTTCGGCGTCAGCTCCGGTATCGGCAGTGTCCTCCCCCGCCGTGTCGGTACCGGCGTCGGCGCTGTGGTCATGGCCATCATCGGCGGTATGACCACCAGCCTCCGCCATGGCGGCCTGCATCTCCGCGCGGAGCTCCGTCATTCGGTCATAGAAGGCTCCCACGTCCAGGCTGCTGTACAGCTTGGCATTGGACACCACGGAGGCGTTGGCCAGCCGGTCGCTCTGGACCTGCTGGAAATAGGCGTCCGCAGCCACGGACAGGTCCAGATCGGTACGCAGGATCACATAGCAGGAGCCATCGCCGTAGGGATCAATGACGGCAGTCAGCTCCTCCAGCTCCAGCGCCATGATGGCGTCGCTGAGGGGATCGCCCTCAGCGGCGGTCAGGGTAACGGCGCCCACAGCCTCCTGCTGCAGCTCCTCGCACATGGCGGCGTACTCCGCCGCCTTGTCCTCCGCCTTCTGCCAGCGCTCCAGCAGATCGGCGGCCATGGTCTCGGCATTTTCGCCGGTGAGGGTCAGCACATAGACGCTGGCATAGCCCTGCTCCTGGGCGTAGGCGCGGACGGCATCCTCGTCATACAGGCTGCCGCCGGGGCCATAGGCCGTTTGCAGGCTGCTGTTCAGGTACTGGGCGGCCAGCATACCGTCGAAGGTCTCCTCGCTGATGCCCATCAGGGCCAACTGCTGCTGATAGCCCTCCTCGCCGTAAAGGGACACCAGCTTCTGCCGCTGGAGGGCCAGGGCGGCCATGTCGCCGTCGGTGAGGGCGATGCCCGCCTGCTCTGCCCAGGCGCGAGTGACGGCAAAGCGCTTGGCGGCGTTCACCGCCTCCAGCTTTACATAGTCGCCGTAGGTGATGCCGCCCTCGGACACGGCGGCGTTCCAGTCCACGTCCGGCAGCTGGCTCGCCAGATAGGTACAGACGTAGTCCACCCAATAGAGGTACTCCTCACAGGTGACGATCTGACCGTCGACGACCAGCATCTCGCCGTCCGGGTGAAGGCCGCTGGCCTGATACAGCAGGCCCTCGGTGCTCTTACCGCCCTTCATGCCGCCGGTGAGGGCAAACGCGCCCACCAGCATGACGGACACCAGCGCGCCCGCCAGAAAACGGATCCAGTTATTCTTCATGTTTTGCCTCCTCAGGGGGCTGCGCCCCGTTCATTTGTTGTGTATCTGTCTCGTGGAGCCGCAGGGCCTCCATCAGCGCGCCGGCGGCGGCCAGTGGTTCCTCCCCGGGCTGCATATACAGTGTCAGGCGGGGCGCTGCCCCGGCGGATAGCTGCGCGCGGCTGCGGTAGGCCGCCATGGTGCACACCGCCAGCAGCGCGGCGGCATCCACCCGATCGTCAAAGCTAAACACCAGCTGGCGGCCCTTCTGGGTGATATCGGTAACACCGCAGTCCATAGCGGCGGCGCGGAGCAGCGCCACCCGCAGCAGCGCCGTCACCGGCGGCGGCACGTCGCCGTAGCGGTCCAGCAGCTCGTCGGTGAGCTCGGACTCGTCCTCCGGCGTGCGGAGGGCTGCGATGCGGCGGTAGAGGTCCATGCGCTGCCGGGCAGCGGGAACGTAAGACTCCGGGATATAGGCCGCCACGGTGATGTCAGCGGAGCACTCCACCCGGGTGGGGGCGGTCTTGCCCTGCTGCTCCAGCACCGCGTCGTTCAGCAGCTTCAGGTACATATCATAGCCCACGGACATCATGTAACCGGACTGCTCCGGGCCCAGCAGATTGCCCGCGCCGCGGATCTCCAGGTCGCGCATGGCGATCTTGAAGCCGGAGCCAAACTCTACATACTCGCGGATGGCGGTCAGACGCTTGGCGGCCACCTCGGTGAGCACCTTGCCGGCCCGGTAGGTCAGATAGGCGTAGGCCCGGCGGGGACTGCGGCCGATGCGGCCCCTCAGCTGGTGCAGCTGGCTCAACCCCATGTTGTCCGCGTCCTCGATGATCAGCGTGTTTACATTGGGGATATCGATGCCGGTCTCGATAATGGTGGTGCAGACCAGCACGTCGATCTCACCCTCGGCCATGCGGGCCATCACGTCGCTGAGCTGGCCCTCGGCCATCTTGCCGTGGGCCGTCTCGATGGCAACGTCCTCGCCCAGCAGGTCACGGAGACGGGCGGCAGTGGCATCGATGCTGTCCACCCGGTTATGCAGGTAATACACCTGTCCGCCCCGGCCCAACTCCCGGCGGATGGCATCCGCCAGAAGGCCCCAGTCATGCTCCAGCACGTAGGTCTGGACGCTCTGGCGGTCCTGGGGCGGCTGCTCAATGGTGCTCATGTCGCGGATGCCGGACATGGCCATGTTCAGCGTCCGGGGAATTGGCGTGGCAGAGAGGGTCAGGGTGTCCACCTGCCGGGCCACCTGACGCAGACGCTCCTTGTGGGTGACGCCGAAGCGCTGCTCCTCGTCGATGATGAGCAGACCCAGGTCTTTGAACTGCACGCCCTTGCCCAGCAGCTTATGGGTGCCGATAAGCAGGTCCACACGACCATCCTTCACCCGTTCCAGCACATCCTTGACCTGCTTGGGGGTGCGGAAGCGGGACAGGACCTCCACCGTGACCGGGAAGGCCCGAAACCGGGCGGCGGCGGTGGCATAGTGCTGCTGCGCCAGCACGGTGGTGGGCACCAGCAGCGCCACCTGCTTGCCGTCCAGGATACACTTCATGGCGGCACGGAGGGCCACCTCCGTCTTACCGTAGCCCACGTCGCCGCAGAGCAGCCGATCCATGGGCACGGGTTTCTCCATATCGGCCTTGATCTCCCGGATGGCAGTCAGCTGATCGTCGGTCTCCGTATAGTCAAAGGCCTCCTCAAACTCCTGCTGCCAGGGGGTATCCGGTGAAAAGGCGTGGCCGCCCAAGCGTTGGCGCTGGGCGTACAGCTTGATGAGCCCGTCGGCCAGGTCCTTGGCCGCGGCCTTGGCACGGCGGGTGGTCTTGGTCCACTGGTCGCCGGAGAGCTTGTTGAGCTTCACCCTCTCGGTGTCATCCCCGCCGCCGATATACTTGCTGACCAGATCCAGTGAGGTGGCGGGGACGTACAGGCAGTCGCTGCCGGCGTACTGTATCTTGATGTAGTCCTTCTCCACGCCGTCCACCGGCAGGCGGATCATCCCGGCAAAGCGGCCGATTCCGTGGTGGATGTGGACCACCAGGTCGCCCACCTCCAGGTCGGCGTAGCTCAGCAGCCGCTGGCGGCTGTCGGACTTGGGTTGGCGGGGCTTTTTGGCCTTGCCGGACAGGGCACGGGTCAGCTGCCCCTCCGTCAGGACGGCCAGCTTCAGGGCGGGCCACTCGCTGCCGGCGGACAGCGCCCCCACGGAGACGAGCGTCTGGCCCGGGGCGGGGACGGCATCGCCCTCCAGTGCCAGGGCGGCGGGGATATGGCGCCGCTGGAGGAACTCCTGCATATTGCGGCAGCGGACCGCGCCGCCGCAGAGCACCAGCACGCCGAAGCCGGCGGTCAGATAGTGGGTGATGTCGGTGGCGGCGGCATCCAGGCTGCCGCCGTAGCCGGAGAGCTGCTTGGCGCTGACGTCCAGCAGCAGGCGGGGCGGCAGCAGATAGCGGCTGGTGGGCAGG
>ENA-OZTQ01000187-OZTQ01000187.1-human-gut-metagenome-genome-assembly--contig:-NODE-187-length-11785-cov-7.297357_pt1 | contig 11785 bp, 5 predicted proteins | sample MGYA00244231_ERZ653992 | MGnify/ENA primary metagenome ERZ653992 (study PRJEB26926, sample SAMN06164456) | human gut metagenome | biome: ENVO:00009003; feature: ENVO:2100002; material: ENVO:00002003... | reverse complement strand
GAGGGGTAAAGTGCAGCGTGGCGAGGGTGTCGGTGAAATATACGGTGGCACCGAAGCGGTATCCGGTCTCGCCTTTGAGGTTTTTCTGCCTCAGGAAAGCGGAGGCGCGTTGCAGACCCACATAGCCGGTGAGATTCACGTCGGCATATTCGTCGAGGTTGCCCGGCTTATTGCCCATGTGCAGGGCATAGTTCAGCAGCTTGCCGCGTTCCTGCAAGTTGGCCGACAGGGTGTCGAGCAGCATCGACCCCGTGTTGAGGCTCAGCAGCCGGGCGTCGGCGCGGAATAGGCTGTCGTTGATAACGTTGGCCTGCAGGCTGTCGATGGTCATGCCTGTGGGCTTGAGCAGCTCCTCAACTATGCCTGTGCCTGACGCTCGAAACTGAATGTTGAATTCGGGCAACACCGTTTGCAGCTGCTCCATATCCAGCTTCTTGGTGTCTACAACCTGATGAATCAGCATCTTCGACGCATTCTCGAGCTCAGGCATCAGTTTTTTCAGACCCGACGGGGCCGTTACGTCGGCATACAGTCCCTGCGCATCTAACATGGCGTGGGTGGTGTCTGTGCGAGCCAGCAGCTCGGCACGCACTGCTCCCGGCAGGTTGTAACTATCGGCGCCGCTGCGGAAATAGAGGTCATTGCCGGTAAGAGCCATGTTGCAGAGCATACGCGCCGGACTCACCTCTCCGGCCAGATGGAAGGTGCCGGAAGCCTCTGTGGTGTCGGCGGCAAGACCTAACAAATGCAAATCCAGATGTCCCAAATCGGCCGTCATATCCACCGTATAGAGGTCGTTGGCCATTGTCCCGGTGGCGTTGATGTTGCCGGTCAGGGCGGCGTTATTGCCGCTGAGGTCGAGGTTATAGACGCCCTTATGCACCGTGGCCTTTGCAAGGATGTCTGTAAGGGGATATTTGTTGTACACCAGCCGGTCAATGCGCAGGTCAACGTCGGCATCGGCACGGGGTGAGGTGGGGTTGAAGCCTGCCCCTTTGGCCAAGAGATGGCCGGTTACGGTGCCCAGACCGCTGCCGGGAGCAAACCGACCGGCGTCGAGGTCGTGCATATCCACATCGGCGAAATATGTTTCTGTGTTCAGCCCTACCCTGCCGTTGGCTTTCACAGAGCCTGCCGGCGATTTCAGGGTGAAGTTGGCGGCATAGTTCTGCCCGTTGGCCGTGGCGTGACCCTGAATGAGCAATGCCGGCAGGTCGAAGCCGGTCAGCTCAAGCATATTCTGCACCGGCGCCGGCTGAAGCAGATTGCCGTAGAATGTAAGGTCAGCGCCGAGCTGTTTGGGCTTCATCACATTGGCCACATATCCGTTGGCGCGCAGGGTGATGAAACCGGGCATCTGCACTTGCAGCTTCGGCACCTGTATCTCGGCCAGTGTTCCCGAGGCGTCAATCTGGGCCTGCAGAGCGCCGTAACGGGCCAGCGGCCTCAGCATCTTGCCCATGGCGGGCATAAAGGCTATTATATCGCTCTGGCCTATGGTGAATATGCCTTTGAGGCTGAAGGGTGCGTCGGTCTGCATTGCCATGCTGCCCATGGAGAGATATGCGTCGGCCTGCAGGCGCGAGGCTGTGGTGTTCACCACCATTTCGTGCAGCGCTATGCCCATGGAATCGATGTCTACCGTGCCGCTGCCCGACGTTATCGTCAGTCCGCTGCGTTCACGGCCTTCCAGACGCGTTATGGGCAGTTTTACCGTGGAAGCGGCATTGTAGAAGTCCTGAAGCTGCAGATTCAAACCGGTGAACTGCATGAACGCCGGGTCGAAGCCGGGCTGCGGTTTCGCACCTTTGGTAGCATAGAGGGCTGTGAAATCGGAAAGCCCTATGTCGTGTCCTTTTATCACCAGCGGAGCCGATTTATACGGCGATGGCGGGGGCGCCGGATGGGTGGCCACATATTGTGCTGTGGGGGTGATGTAGGTAGCCGAACCGCCGGCTATGGCGGCTTTCTGTATCTCTATGAGATTATTCTTCAGGTCCACAAGGCCACCCTCCAGCTCCAGATTGCGGGCATATAACCCTAACGAGTCTATGGTGGGCAGCATCGACATGCTAAAGGTGAAATCATGCAGATGCAGCCGGTTGGCTTTTATAATGAACTCTCCGGGTGTGGGCGGCTCGGGCTTTGCCTTCCATACGTCCATAAAAAGGTCAAGGCGGCCGCCGCGCAGGGTTACGTCGTCAAGATTTATCAGCGACTCTTTGATGTTGGCCGAGGTGCCGGGCGATGCTTCGAAGAAGGGGGCGTAAATCTTCATTATCATCGACGAATCCTTGTTCACCATGCGGTAATATCCCTCCACAAGGCGCAGTTTCTTCACCTGCACATCGAGCTTGAACAGGGGCAGCAGCTTTACGTCAACATCGGCTGTTTGGGCACGCACCATGGTGTCGCCGGTGGCTTCCACCACGCACACGCCGTCAAGGCTCACATCAAGCGGAAAACGGAGGCGCAGCCGCTCTATGGCCACCTGCATGCCGGTAGATTTGTTTATCTGCGAGCAGGCTATGTCTTTCAGCAGGGTCTGTATGGGGGGTATATAGATGAGCCACGGCAGTATGATGAGGAATATCAGTATCCCTGCCACGGTTTTCAGGGTGCGCCTCAGCCAAGTAATTTTTATAAGATGCTTCTTGGGCTGTTTGCCCTTCTTTTCCTCCGGATTCTGGTTGGAGCCGTTGCTGTCGGCAATACTCTTCCCTTCTGCCTGACCGGTTTTGTCGGGCTTCGGAGCAGTATCGGTAACAGCGTGGTCTTCCATTGTCGTTCTTTTGTTTGCTTTCACGGGTCAGGGCGACCCGGGTCTTATTTCACTTTCTTCAGAGGATTTGGCTTGCACCACAAAAGTTGCAAGGCACTGTATAAGGCGGCCATGCCAAAAGCTCCTATCAGCTGCCATGCCACGTCCAACGGGTCGAACCAGCGCCGGTATTCTTCGGGGGTGAATATCTGGCACACTTCGGCCGTGGCTGTTATCACCGAGCCGATAAGGGCCAGGATAAACAGGATGCCGGGCTTCATCTGACGCCATTTGCGGCGGCGCTGCCAGTCGAGACAAAGACAAAACACCATCACCGCTCCAAGCAGCAGATGGAAGAATTTATCCCAGACGATAAAAACATCCGAGAAATCTTCCATCAAAGGCGACGGCACATCCATGGTCCAGAGTATCAATAGTATCCAGACAACGCTGGCCGTCCAGGCTGGGAATGAGGCGAATAATTTTCTCACTTCTGGCGTGGGTTTTTGTGGTTTCTATTGCTATTTGCTTCCAACAATCAGTTTGTTTGCGCCCGTGCAGACTTCTCTGCCTCGCAGCTCACAGACTCTGCTTTGCCTTTTATCTTAAAAACAAATCTGCAGAGCCAAAGGTTGTTTCACCCGCAGCTTCTTTCGCATTTCCTCATCAGGAAAATCTGCAAAGAATAAGTGAAACGTGCAAAGCGCCGCCGGCCCGGACCCTTAAGAGCCATGCCGAAGACGCCTTGCTTATGTCTGGCGTAAGAGCCGAAGCTGCTTACTTACGTATGCCGAGTTCTTTCTTGGCAATGATGTCGCGATAACGCTGAATGTCTTTGCTGATCAGATAATCCAGCATAGCGCGGCGTTTACCTACCAGAGCTTTCAGGGCACGCTCGGTGGCGTGGTCCTTGTGGTTCTCTTTGAGGTGTTTGGTCAGATGGGCGATGCGTATTGAGAACAGGGCTATCTGGCTCTCGGGGCTGCCGGTGTCGTTACGGTCTTTGCCGTATTTCTCAAAGATGTCTGCTTTTTCTTCGTTGCTAAGATGCATGAGAGAATTGGTTTTTGGGGTTTGTTAAAAAAGTGTTGATACATTTATCCAAGCGGAGTTCCCGTCCTTTTCTTCTCTCGCGGACGATCCGCTTGTTCAAAATGCGCCACAAAATTACAAAAAAATTTCTTCTCCTCCAAATATCTTTCTTCACGCACCCTCACACTAATCCTCATTGCCTCTCTTGTGCCGTCTTCCCGGAGCCCCCGATACCTGCTCTTATGCCCCACTCATTTGCGGGCCTTTTGGCAATTAATATTTGAAAAAGCGCCCGGATTTACTAACTTTGCACTCCCAAAAAGCTCAACAAGTATGCCAACTGCCCAAACGCCCTCTCGCAATTTCACGCCACGCGCCACTCCTGTACCCACTTCAGCCACCGGCAAGTTGCCTCCGCGCGACGCCGACCTCGAAGCGGCGGTACTCGGCGCTGTGATGCTCGAGAAGGACGCCTACATGGAGGTCAGCGACCTTTTGGTGCCCGACAGTTTCTACGAACCGGCGCATCAGAAAATCTATCAAGCCATCTCCAATCTGGCTTTGGCGCAGCAGCCAATTGACATGATTACTGTTACCGAGGAGCTGCGACGTCTGGGCACGCTGCAGGAGGTGGGAGGGGCCGTGTACATCGCCGACCTCACCACGCGAGTTCTCTCGGCGGCAAATGTGGAGTTTCACGCTCGCATTGTGGCGCAGAAATATCTGGCTCGCCGCCTCATCACTTTTGCCTCTACCATTGAGGGAAAGGCGTTCGACGAGGCCAACGATGTCGACGACCTCCTGCAGGAAGCTGAAGGGGCTCTCTTCGAAATCTCGCGCACGCAGCTCAAACGCGAGGTAACGCAGGTTGACCCGGTGCTGAACCAGGCGCTGATGCAAATGCAGGCTGCCTCCAACCGCACCGGCGGTGTCTCGGGTCTAGCGTCGGGCTATCCCGACATTGACCGCATAACCAGCGGATGGCAAAACTCCGACCTTATTATTGTGGCAGGGCGTCCGGCAATGGGCAAGACGGCTTTCGTGCTCTCTATGGCCAAGCGCATGGCGGTGGACCTCAACACGCCGGTGGCTATGTTCTCGCTTGAGATGAGCAATGTGCAGCTGGTCAACCGTCTCATCTCCAATGTCTGCTCGCTCCCCGGCGAAAAGATTAAAAGCGGCCAGCTGACGCCTGCCGAATGGGACTCGCTCAACAATGATATGCAGCAGTTATACGGGGTGCCGCTCTATCTCGACGAAACGCCGGGTCTGAGCATAACCGAGCTCCGCACCAAAGCTCGCCGTCTGGTGCGCGAAAATGGGGTCAAGATGATAATGATCGACTATCTGCAGCTGATGATGGCTACGGGCATGAAGTTCGGCAACCGCGAGCAGGAGGTTTCCACCATCTCGCGCTCACTCAAGGCGCTGGCCAAGGAACTCAACATACCCATCCTTGCGCTCAGTCAGCTCAGCCGTCAGAACGAAACGCGCGAAGACAAACGCCCCATGCTCAGCGACCTCCGCGAATCGGGCGCCATTGAACAGGATGCCGACATTGTCTGCTTCGTACACCGACCCGAATATTACACCAAATCGAGCGAGGATGCGGAAGGAAACAATATCCACGGTCTGGCCGAGTTCATCGTTGCCAAACACCGCTCCGGCTCCACGGCCGACATAAAGCTGCGGTTCGTGGCTCAATATGCGCGTTTCGACAGTTGGGACGAAGGTCATCAGAACGTGCGCAACGCCATTTCCTCTGCTTCGGCGCCCATACCCTCGCGGTTCAACTCGCGCCGCAACGCTCAGCCCTCGGCAATGCCGCAACCCAACGGTCCTATGCCGGCATCGCCCGCTCCCGACATCATGCCGGCGCCCGGCGACCCCTCCGTGCCCTTCTGATGAAACTTTTTTTCGCCACCCACCAAACCTTTTTCATAGCCCCGTTGTTCTATAGTCAAAATAACCTAAAAACACAATCATGACTATGGAAAACAAAGACCAAAACAATGCCGATCTCATCGCCGACAAACTGCGTGCCGACGGCAAAGAGCGCAAGCGCAAAAACACGCGTCGCATCAATAACTGGTGGTTGTGGTTTGGAGTTATAATACTGATTTTCATTTTGGTATGGTGGCTTTGGACCATTGGCATCTTCGGAGATATGTCAGGTTCATTCAACGGCAACTAATCCTCTAAGCCATTTACCAAGACCTAATCGGAACAATAACGAAAAACACGCACAAAGAAACATACTCACCGTGAAAGAGATGTTGACCGGCACCGCCGGTCAACATCTCTTTCCTTATCGCCTCCCCGCCGCTCTCAACTTTGCTTCCAACCTATGTTACTTATGTAATTTATGTTTCTTATGTAAACGCCCACCCCGTTTTCCTTTGCCTCCTATGCCTCCCGGGCGGCCTCAAAAATTTGTTTCAGCTCAGCGCTTCAGCGCCCCCTTCTCTCCCATCTCTCCCATGCCGCCCATTGCCTCCCGAACGGCCTCAAAAATTTGTTTTGGCTCAGCGCTTCAGCGCCCCGTTTTGTTACCGCAAAAGCAGCCGGGTGCTACCGTTTGCCGCCAATCAACCCAATGCCTTCAATGCCCGGTTAGTTTTCAGCCCTCCTCAGCTCTTTAATCGCCCTAAGCTCCCTAATCTCCTTAACCTCCTTAAGCTCCTTAAATTCCCGGGGCTCTTAAGCCCGCCACGCCGTTTCAGGCAAAGAAAATAGGAGCCCGGCTTGCCAGAAGCCGGGCTCCACTTATGTTGGTGTTACTTGCGCTGTTCAGCAGTTTACTTCACAAGCACTTTCACCACTTTACCATTAGGCGTTACCACAACGTAAACACCACCGGTCAAAGTCTGATTAGCTTTCACATTAGCGCCGCTGATGCTGAAGATGCAGCTGCCGGCCGGAGCCTTTATCATGCCGTCAACAACCGATACGCCGTCGTTGTCATTCTCTACGCCGTCAACGCCCGTGATATTGCCCGGGTCGTCGGTGATTTGAGCAGGATAAACTGCGTAGCTGAGATTGGCGCCGTCACCTTCCGGCATCACATAGCCTACCAGGTGCGTGTTCTGTTTCGTCTGGCCGTTCAGCCACTCGTTGCCCGGCAGCCAGTTGAAGCCATTGCCTTCAGTGCGGCTCCACGACTGTTTGTTGCCGTTACCCTTGAACGACAGCTGGTTGCTTACCGTTATGGTCTTGCCGTTCTTGAGCGTCATCGTGGCCGTGCCGTCGGCGGCAAAAGTGATATCGCCGTTGAATTTCTGCAACTTGAACACATTATTTGCCGAAGCCTCTTCTGCCATCTCCATCTGCTGAAGGAAGTTCTGGAAGTCGTAAGTCTGCACATCCGTTTCTACTTCCTCAGGCCAGGAAATCAGCACCATGATATTGTGTTCCAAAGCATTGAGATAGCTTTCGCTGCGAACCTTGAAGTTCTTCAGCATCATGCCGTTTTCAATCGAATGTCCTGGCTGCTGGAACTCGCCGCCTGACTCATAGATTGCCGATGCATTGGCGTTAGCATCTTCTACCCAAAGGGTTTCCGACAGTTCGCCTTCATCATTCTTCATGTAGTGTCCGCGGATGAATACATCGCCGGTGAACTTAACAGGTGCCCACAGACTCTTATCAGTGCGGTCTTTTTGCTTCTGCGACAGGGTGTGCATCTCCGGAATAGTTGCTGCCTCATAGTCTACATAAATTTGCAGTGTGTATTCAGCAGATTCCTCATTAGCTTCGTTTACACCCTTTATTATATACAACTTGTCTACATCAGTAGTAAAGCTGTAAGTGCCATTAACAGCCTCATATTTAGTACCGTTGATGTCAATCTGGGTAGCATTTTTGCTCGTTACCGTAATCTTTGAGCCGTTGATTGCAGTGTATTCGCCGCAGTCTTCTGTGGCTACATTCTCGCCGTCAATCGTCTTGGTATAAGTTACAACGGGCATCTCGGGTTTGGTCTGCGGTACACAGCCATACAGCTGTACCAACGGGAAGTCGTTACCTACTTTCGACATACCAAAACGAGTTCCCATATACTTCATCACATAACCTGTGCTATTGGAATTGGTAATGGTTGCAGAACCATCGGCAGCTATGCTTATCGTATTTTCCGAAGGCTCGGTGGTCATAGCAAAGAATGGTTGATTTTCCGAAGGCTCGATGGTCATAGCAAAGAATGGTTGAGACTTATCTGTTACATAGAGTTTCACCCATTTGCCTGTTTCCAGTTCGCCCGGACGCGGTTCTTCAGTCGAAAGAATATAGTTATCAGCTTTCAGTGTCCACTTGCCTGCGCTGCCGCCAAGGGTAAATACCATTATACCTTCTTTAGAAGAGGTGCCGAAGGTCTGGTCGTGCAGCACATTGTTCTCGTCAATGCGGAATTTTGCATTCGCTTGGGTGCCATCCACCGCTTTACGATACTGGTTGTTTCCTTTATTCCAGTTACCTTGGTTGCTAAGAGCCATGTTCTGCTCCTTCACAGCAATCACATACTTGTTGCCTGCTTTCAACTGGCTGGCGTCGGTAATCAGCGTGTATACGTTCTCGGCCGGACGCTCAACTACTGTATACATCACCGTTATCTCCGATGAGGTGCCGTCGGCATTCTTACCGGCGAAGGTAAACATCTCGTCAGCTGTTACGGTGAAGGTGTAAGGAGCGTTGTATTCGCCATCGGAGCTTACACTATTGGTAACTACAATCTTGTCTGCATTCTCCGAGGTTACTGTTACCTGCGTGCCTGCATATACATTATATGTACTGTCGTTTTCTGCGGTATGGTTAACGCCGTCGAGAGTCCATGTAACTACCGGTGTCGAGGGAACGACTTTCTTCCTTGTAAAGATTGCCGACAGAGCCTCGCTCTCCAGATTCTTCTCGCTGTTGACAGAGGCAAACGAAACCTTAATGTCGCTGTTTACTGTCAGCGTATTGGGGCTCGGGCGCGTGGCACTCTTGTTTGTCTCTAAGTTGGTAACCTTTATTTGGTCGCCGTTGACGGCCTTGATGGTCAGCACGGTGCCTGCAGGTACTTCGTACGTTCCATCGTTGGCTGCGGTGTAGGTGGTTTCGCCAATTTTCCAGGTTACTTCCGGCATACGGGGTTTGAGAACTACATTGACGGTTGCCTCGGCTACTTCGGAATTCTTCTTGCCGTCGGCGTATGCGATAGCCTTAACGGTTGTGTTGGCGGCAAGGGCGCTGAGTGTGAACTCGCCGGCATAAACCGTTCCTCGGGTAGCTGTGGGCAGTGTGCCGTCGGTGGTATAGCGAACCGTGGCGCCGCTCTCTATGCCGCTGATGCTTACGGTGGCATTCTCACCCTCTATAACCTCGCTCGGAGTAATAGTTACCGTGGGAGCAGCGCAAGCCACGCGGGTGTCAACTTCTTTATACAGCTGTACGTTATGGTAGCCGCTGGTCTGAGCATAATATCCAAATACTACCGGGGTGGCATTGCTGCCTTTAATCATACGGTCTCCGCTCTCCTTCTGAATGGCAACATCCGAAGAACCGGCGGTCTTATAATTGATAAGCAAATCGCTCGGCTCGGCTGTCATATTCACACCGGTGCCGGAAGTGGCGAAGCTAAGATAGCTGTCTGCTGTGGAGTTGTTATAGTTATTCGATTTCAGCGTATACTTACCTTCTGCACTTCCGTTGCCAAGGGTAAACACCATCATGTCGTCGGTGAAGCCGAGCTTGCCGCCGGTTACGGTTGCCGGGGTGCTCTGCAGCTTGTTGCTTGCTATTGCGGCGTTGCTGACGGCATAACCGTTGTATGCAATTACATAACGGGCGCCTACTTCCAACTCACTGGCCTTCTCAACTACTACCCAACTGCCGTCGGGAATCGGTTCCTTCTTGCTTACGGTGATAGTGGCCGATACAACGGCGGTAGGCTCCATGCCTTCGGCAATGCCTATGGCCTGAACGGTGATTGTGCCTTCGGCCTCTGCCGTTACCTCAAACGGAGCGGCATATTCGTTGCCGTTGGTAGCCGACGGTGTAGTACCGTCGGTGGTGTAATAAACCTTCTCGGCGTTCTTCTTGTCGATGGTTACAGTAACCTTTTCGCCAACATACACCTTATCCTCGCTCAGAGTGATAACCGGCTTCTGAAGCACCTTGCTGCCCAGACGGTAAAGCTGAACCTCGCTCGAGTTACTTTCCTTGTTGTTGCTATAATTACGGAAATCGGCAGTCGTTTCTGTATTATAGCCATGTATCCAACGACCTTCGCTCGATTTGATAATTATATTATTATTATTATCTAAAGTAACGGGGAAATAGTAAGCCAAGCTTCCCATCTTACAATCTGTGCTTGTGGAGTTCTGGATATAATATGACTTTCCACCTGCATAATTGTCAGCCTTGAAGGCCCAGTTGCCTGAAGTATTCTTCACCAAATGGAATGTCATCACATTGTCGGTAGGCGTAAGCACATCTCCAGCTATTGTAACCGAAGTCTGTTTCAACTTACCGCTTACCTCCTCATTGCTCATAGCCGCATTCTTAGCCTGTACCCCTATTATATAGGAAGAGGCTTCATCCAAGTCATCGAGAGAGGTTACCAACACATAATCGCCCTCCATTTTCTTGGTGAAGGTTGCGGTTGCCACTGCCGACGGGTCTTTGCCGGTTTCTACGGCGATAGCCTTAACGGTTGTGGTCTCACTGATGGTGAAGGGTGCGCTGTACTGTGTCGAACTCGTTGTCGGGTCAGTGTTGTCTGTGGTATAATAGATGCTGGCGCCGGAAGCCGCTGTAATGGTTATTTCCGTATTGTCGGTAAAGCTTGCAGCTCCGCTGATTTCCGGTTTTGCAGATTTCTCAGTTATTGGTCCATCCGATTCATAATAAACTGTTATAGACTTAATATAAATGCGTTTATTGCCGGGAACCGTAAAAATAAGATTAGTCCATTTAAATCTTGGATCCATCTTAAATTCGTAATCCTTGTCCGCAGAAATATCTGTCGAACCTGTTTCCGAACCTGATATTTCCAAGGATCCCCCTTTGTTATTATAGGGTTCGGCATTTACTACAATACGCGTAATATTCTTTTGACCTGCTGCACTCAGATTTAAGGTGAATTTTCCTGCACCTTTAGAGCTGTTACTTGATGCCAATTTGATGCCCTTACCGGGTCCTCCGCCGTAAACTTTAGCTAAATCCTTGAAAGAGCTTATATAATCTTTCCCTTCAGTTACAGCATCCATCAAACTGGTCTCATTCAAGTCGTCTGTCTTACTCGTATTGAACGCGATTTTGTACGACGCCTCCGCAGCCCATGAGGGCAACAGACTGCATAGCAGCGCCGTAAAGATTAGTAGGAATTTTCTCATATGAGTTTGTTTTGGGTTATTTGTTTGGTTAGTTGTTTATTTTGCTTTATTCTCTTGTTAACTCTTTTAAATTTAATGAGTTAGGAAAGTACCGTTTGCTAATTGTCTCTTTATCATGTTGCTTTATCCTGACCCTTAAATCTTCACCGTAACATTATCTATTTAGAGCCTCCCTGCCTGCTACTGCCGGCCTCCTTAGCCTTCCATTTCCGGCCCCTTAGCTTTCAATTTCCAGCCACCTTAGCTTTCTGCAATAGCTTGTGAAGTTCTGTCGTTTCCGACATTCGTTGGTCGCCAAACTCGCTTCATTGCTTGGTTAGGTTAAGCCAATGTTAAAAATCTGTCTGTCAGTCTCTTTCCCTAAGGAATTCAGCCTTCAAGCAGAAATTCATCTACCGGAAACACCTCTTCATAGTAATGTTCCTGACTTAGAATCAACATCGCTGCAAAGATAACACTAAAATTTGAAATAAAAGCAATAAATCTTCACAACCTTTCATTTTTTAACTTTTTCTTAACCTCCCCCCCTTTCAACTCCTCTTATTCGCCCTCTTCCCTCCCTTTCCACCTGTCTCTTATACACATCTCCGAGCCCACGAGACTCCTGAGCATCTCGTAT
>ENA-OZTQ01000178-OZTQ01000178.1-human-gut-metagenome-genome-assembly--contig:-NODE-178-length-12060-cov-6.814577_pt1 | contig 12060 bp, 9 predicted proteins | sample MGYA00244231_ERZ653992 | MGnify/ENA primary metagenome ERZ653992 (study PRJEB26926, sample SAMN06164456) | human gut metagenome | biome: ENVO:00009003; feature: ENVO:2100002; material: ENVO:00002003... | reverse complement strand
TGCTCAGGAGTCTCGTGGGCTCGGAGATGTGTATAAGAGACAGCATATAAAGAATATGACATGCAGTCTATTCCGGCCGAGGGTATCCCGGACATCAACACGCTGCCGTACAAGGAGAAAAGGGTGTTGAGCGGCTATCGTTATGCATCCAACGGCACTCGCATCTCTAAGAAGGGAATTGAAATCACCCTCAACACCACACGCTGGCAACCTCTCAGAACATCCCTCACAATTACCGGCGCTTGGCTACATACGGAATATTCCAACTCGCAGGATATCTATGAGACGGTGAACGATGTGGTGAGCAACACCCGGGTCAGCGACCTTTACGTAGGTCTGTATCACACACGCGACGGACGAATCAACGAGCAGTTCAACACCAACTTCATGTTCGACACGCAGATAAAGCGGCCCTCTCTCATCATCACATCCACATTTCAGTTTATGTGGTATGTCAAGACTCGCACAATGCCTGAAAATGGCAAACCAATCAAATATCTCGCCACCGACGGCTTGCTGCATCAATACGATGAAGCGGCGCAGAATGACCCTTTACTCCGATTCTTAACAAAGAGATATAACGATGCTCTTTTCCGCACGCAACGCATACCTTTGGCCATGTACCTCAACATAAAAGTCACCAAGCCGATAGGCAAGCACGTAAGAGTTGCGTTGTTCGTTAACCGCATTATCGACTGGCTGCCGGATTACAAGAGCAACGGCCTGACCATACGCCGGAATTCCGACTCTTATTTCGGCATGGAACTCAACCTGACACTATAAATCAAACAATACTACAAATGAAAAAATTTCTCAACCTTCTTGTTGCAGCCCTGGCGGTATTTCTGGTAACCGGCTGCAGCGACGACGACCCGAAGATGGGCTCTCTGACAATCAATCTTCAACTGCCCGAGGGCATCAACACAGGTGCCATCACCGATGCCCGTTACGAAATCAAAAACGTATCGACGGGCACCATCGAGACCTACACCGATGCCTCAGCCATTGAGCTGCGTCAGGGTCTCTACGACATCACCTTCTCGGCTCACTACACTATGGAAAACGGTGCCGTGTCCATGCTTCGGGGCGCCAAGACAAGCGTAGAGGTAACTTCCGCCACTTCAAGCATCAGTCTGCCGGTGTATGCCAACATAGAAACCGACGACTTTGTGATAGCCGAGATTTACTTCACCGGCTCTCTCCAGCCGACCGGCACACAGTACGCGGGAGACAAGTACATTGTTCTCTACAACAACACCGACCATGTGCTTTATGCCGACGGCATCTCGCTGTTCGAGAGCCAGTTCATGACAGTGAAAAAATATGATTACACGCCTGACCTGATGTCGACAGATGTTACCGTAGAAGCTCTTTACACCGTTCCGGGCAACGGCAACGACCATCCCGTGCAGCCCGGCGAATATTACATTCTGTGCGACATAGGCATGGACCACAAGACCCTCAACAGCAATTCCATAGACCTCAGCGACGCCAACATGGAATGGTTTGACGAAAGCAACAATCCCCGCTTCCCCGACACCGACACCTCCGTGCCCAATATGGATAAATGGTATTGCTACACCAACACCACATTCTCGCTTCACAACCGCGGCTTCCGCGCATACGGCATAGCCCGAATTCCGGTTGGCAAGGACCAGTATCTCAAGGACTATTACTATGAATACGACTACAACATGGTACTTCCCACCGGCACTTATCCCATGTCGGGCAAAGGATACCGCATCCCCAATACTTGGGTTGTTGACGTGGTCAACTGCAGCATTGAGAGCGAATATCAGTGGAATGTAACCTCGCCTGCACTCGATATGGGCTGGACATATTGCGGCCATGTTGACCAGGACAAGACACGCTATTTCAAAGCTGTGCGCAGAAAGGTGCTTTATATGCGCGAAAACGGCATTCCCGTATTGCAGGATACCAACAACTCTACTGCCGATTTCAACGCCGAGGTAACCCCCTCGCTCGTAGAACAGCAACAGGCTGCTGTTGATGTCAACGGCACCAAATGCACCACTCTCACCTGGGATGGTGTGATGTCAAAATCCAACTAAGCACAGGATTTGGTGAAATTTTCAAGACACATAACGAAACGTTTTCTCATGACCATGACAGTGGCGACGGCAACAGTCGCCACCGTCATGTCGCAAGACACACTCACCATTCAGCAGCGCTATCTCATGGCGCAGCCTGCCCGAAGCATCTTTGCAGAGAGAGTCTTCCAAAATCCTGCCCTGAAGCCGTTGTCAATGCCCGTTTCAATAGGCTATGCCTCAGCCGGTTACCTTCATCGCCACGGCTCAGCCATGGCTTTGGAGTATGACCCTGACGAAGGTGAGACACTATGGACTTTACAGGCCAAAGCCGTGGTTCACACGTCAAAACTCGGCTGTGTATGGGGGCACGCGTCATACGACAACGGCAAGCACATCAACCGCCGTTACTGTCTCGGCAGCGATTACGATATAATCTATCCCTACGTCAATGCCACGGTGGTAAACGACGACATGAATCAGGAACATTACCGCTTTGGCAGCGGCTGGGGCGACGCCATAGCATCGCGCTGGCGCATGGGTGTTACGTTCAGCTATGACGCAGGTCATGCAAGTCGGCAAAAGGACCCGAGACCTCGCAACATCACCGGCGATTTGCGTGTAAATGCCGGAGCTTCTTACAATGTTGCCGGCAATCATCTCGTTGGCTTGAATCTCACCTTTGGCCGTTACACCCAGAGCAACTCCACCATGTTCGTCAGCGAAATGGGTCAGGATATTATCTACCATCTCACCGGCTTAGGCACACAATATCAGCGTTTTGCAGGCCTCGGCTCGAAGATGAACTACGAGGCTTACGAAACGGGCGCGGGACTTCAGTATATGCGCCAAGATGGCAAAGGTTTGTTCGCTTCGGCGCAATTTGCCCATCAGCATTTGCGCTGTCTACTGACGGCTCTGAACCGGCTGCCAATGGCAAGTACCGACCGCAACGACTATCGCCTGCAGGTAGGCTGGATGGGCAAAAAACACTTGTCGGAATTCGGCGCCTCTCTGCAGGTAGAAGGCGAGAAGCGCAACGGCTCAGAGGGCATTTTCGGCGACCCTGTATCGAGTGTTTACCCTAAGATAGGGAGCCAGCTGATGTATGTCAACGAGCGTTGCGAGGCTGAGGCATCCCTCTTCTGGCGTTATGGCGAATCTTCACGCCGCATCACCGTGCAACCGGCGGCGGCATGGATGCATTACTCAGAGTCATACGACGACAAACTGCGGTGGCTGAAAGCCGACAGATGGCGTCTGGGAGCCTCCATAACCGGCGACACTGTGTTTGGCAAAATTTTCACGACCTTGAGTCTTAAAGCCGAAGCTTATTTGCCTTCTGCCAAAGAGTTTCGTCTGTCTGCAGAAGGCTCTTCCACCGGCTCTGCGGCAGCCATAAGCGAGGCTTTGCTGAAAATGCAAAGGCTCAGCTACGAAGCCTGGAGCGAGGTTTTACAGGTAGTAGGATTGCAATGGAGAGCGGCCATGGCTATCGGCTCGCGCTATGCTTTGGGCTTTGATGTGCAGTGGGAATATGCGCACTCGGCCGCAAAAGAAAATTTCAACCAAATTTCTGCAAATGTAAATTTCTATTTCTAACTGACAATGAAACGATTTCTAATTTCAACACTAATAAGCCTGGCGGCGTCAAGCACTGCTTTCAGCATGACGCAGCAGGTACGCACAGGCACTCTGCCCAACGGGCTTACATACTACATAATGCGGAATCAGGAGCCGAAGGGACAGGCGGATTTCTTCCTTGCCCAACGCACTGGTTCCGTGCAGGAGAAGGAAAATGAACGCGGTCTGGCTCATTTTCTGGAGCACATGGCCTTCAATGGCTCTGAGCATTTTCCCGGCAACTCACTGATAACCTATCTTGAGAGCATCGGCGTCAAATTCGGTGCCGACCTCAACGCTTATACCTCAACGGATGAAACGGTTTACAACATCAGTCGCGTGCCTACCGTAAGACAAAGCTCGCTCGATTCGTGCCTGCTCATTCTTCGCGACTGGAGCTCTGCTCTCTGTCTCAATGACTCCGACATCGACGCTGAACGCGGTGTCATAGAGGGAGAATGGCGACACAGGTCGGCGCATCAAACCGCATCCTGGAAAAAATACTGCCTCAGATTTACCCCGGCAGCATCTATGGCAAACGTATGCCCATAGGTCTGATGAGCGTGGTGAAGAACTTCAAGCCGGAAACGCTGCGCGGATATTATCGCCGCTGGCACCGACCGGAGAATCAGGCCGTGATAGTTGTGGGCGACTTCAATCCCGACATCATGGAAGCTAAAGTAAAGCAGATGTTTTCGCCCCTGAAAGCCGGAAACGCAAAGGGTGGCAAAGCGATGTTGCCCAAGGTGCCCGACAATAAGAAGATGATTGTGGCCATAGGCTCAGACCCGGAGCAGGGTCATAACATGCTGCAGCTTCATTTCAAGCACAAAGCCCCCGAGCTCACCGGTGAAGATTACTGGCGCCGCAAGGTTGGCGAGAGTCTTTTGGGCAGCATGCTCGCCGAGCGCATGGATTCACTTGAGCAGACAGCTGATTGTCCGTGGCAGTCGTTGGGAGTCGGCTTCACAAACTTTCTTCTCAGCCGTGGCGAACATTCTTTTGTTATGCGCGGCATTGTGAAGAAAGGACGCGAGAAGGATGCCTTCAGCGCCTGGTATGCAGAGGTGCTCAGGGCTCTTGACCATGGCTTTACACCCGAAGAGCTGGAAATGGCAAAAACCGAATATATGGGCGAGCTCACCAAGCAACGCAGGAATAAGAAAGACAGCAACACAGCCTATTCACGCCGCTGGGTGCGCCATTTCCTCGACTGAGGCCCGTTGCTGTCAATTGACGCAGAACTGGACTCGCTTCAGGCCGTTATTGACGGTATGACGCCTGAGTATTGCACAGAGCTTCTTGCCTCAATAGCCGACCGCAACGGCTCAGGTCGCAATATGGTGGTTGTGGGCATGAGGCCCGAAAACAGTCAGCCCCTTACAGCCGATATTTTCAATAAGGCTCTGAACACCGTCAACGACATGGACCTGAAGCCTTACAGCGTCAAAGCCGTGAGCGGTCCGATTCTTGAGCAGGAACCCCTGCGAGGCAACATTGTGAAATATGACACTGTGGCGAATCTCGGCTGCCGACTCTACACCCTGAGCAACGGCGTAAAAGTCTATGCCAAGAAAACAGATTACAAACCCGGACAATTCTATCTCATAGGCAAAGGTCCCGGCGGACTGTCGCAAAATTATACACCGGAAATAGCGGGAGAGCTGAAGATGATTAACGATGTTTCGCCCCTATTCTGCTATGGAGACTACACTCAGTCGCGCTTACGCCGCAGACTGGCCGGCAAAGACCTTGCTGTGAAAACGGACATTGACAATACGTCGGAAAGCGTGCAGCTCAGCGCCGGCCCTAACGACCGCGAAGATGCCTTCCGTGTGCTGTATCTGAAACTAACCGCTGCTCAGCCTGATGCCGCCAATTTTGCCATCTGGCAAGGTTCAACAGCTGAGAGACTTGCAGGTCAGGGCTCGAATCCGGTTCAGGTAATGGGCGACAGTATTCACCTGAATGTCTATAACCGTCATCCCCTTGGCCGCAAAGAGTCGGCCGCAATGGTTCGTTCTCTGAACCTCGACACCATTGCCAATGTCTATCGCGACCGTTTCTCGGATTTCAGCGACTTTACCTTCTACGCCACAGGAGACTTTGAATGGAAAGAATTGGAAGAGCTGATGGAGCGTTATGTGTCTTCATTGCCCGCTTATGGACGCATGGAGACGCCCAAGGACATAGGCTACCGATATACACCTGGACGCAAGGATATCGACTTCAATATGCCCATGGAGACGCCCACGGCCATCTCTTACAGCTTCCTCAGCGGCCATGCCGATTATGACATCAAGAACTATCTCACGGCACTCATTGCCGGCGACATTATTGAAAGCCGCCTGCTGAAGGATTTGCGCGAGGATAAAGGCTGGACATATTCCATCATGGGTCATTGCTCGGTGAATCCGGACCTCAACGGCACTGACGCCCCCTCCTTCCTGTGACCCCTTTACATCAAGACTGCTCCCGAGCATGCTCAGGAAGTAAAAGCTGCCGTTGAAAGTGCATATTCCCTCATGGCAAAGGAGGCTCCGAGTGCCGAGGAGGTTGACAAAGTTCGCGAATATCTCATAAAGAACTTCCGCGAGGGTCTGACAGAGAATGGCTTCTGGCTGTCAGCTCTGCAGAAATACAATGACTATGGTCTGGATTTCGCCAACGACTATGTCGCTGCCCTCAACAGCATAACTCCCGAGGATGTGAGAAGCTTCACCGAAAAGGCTGCTAAAGCCAACCGCACTCGTCTCACACTTACGCCACGTTAAACTATTTCTCCTCGTTTAATTTTTTCATCATTGCAAGGGTGTGTCAATTGGCTGAAAATTGGCACCCCCTTTCTCTTTTGGAACCAGGCAGTTACATCAAGTTTGGCGGTGTAAAAATTTTTTCCGATATTTGCAAAAAATTTGTAAGAAGAAAAGATGAAAATAGCCTTAAAGGATTTAGCAGCCCTTGTGGGAGGTCGTGTAGAAGGGGATGAGAACGTAGAGATAGAATCGTTCGGACCCCTTGACCAAGCCGGAAAGGGAAGCATAACATTCTTGGCGAATCCCAAATATACCCATCTCATATACAGCACCAAGGCTTCGGCTGTGCTTGTGTCAAACGACTTCAAGCCTGAGCAGCCGTTGAGCGCAGCGTTACTGCATGTGGCAGACCCCTACGCCACTTTGGCGGAACTGATGACTCAGGTGCAGCGTATGACGATGCATCAGCCCGAAGGCATTGAGCAGCCGTGCCGTGTGCCCGAAGGATTTGAATTGCCCGAGAAAGCCTATATCGGCGCTTTTGCGTATGTGGCCGACGGGGTGAAGATTGGCAAAGGAACAAAGATTTATCCGCAAAGTTACATAGGGCACGATGTGGAGATTGGCGAAGAAACCGTTATCAACGCAGGAGTGCGAATCTATCCGGGCTGCCGCATAGGCAACCGCTGCATCATTCACTCGGGCACGGTGATAGGCGCCGACGGTTTCGGCTTCGCTCCCACTGCCTCGGGCGAATATGAGAAGATTCCTCAGCTTGGCAAGGTTCGCATTGATGACGATGTAGAGATAGGCGCCAACGTTACCATTGACCGCGCCACCTTCGGCGAGACTCACATAGGCCACGGCACAAAGATTGACAATCTGGTGCAGGTGGCCCATAATGTGCAAATAGGCACCAACAATGTCTTTGCGGCTCAGACAGGCATAGCCGGAAGCACCCGGATAGGCAACGACAATATGATTGGCGGACAGGTAGGTTTCGCCGGACACATCACTGTGGGCGACCGCAACCGCATAGGCGCCCAGAGCGGCATTCCGAATAATGTAGGCTCTGACAAGGGTCTGCTCGGCTATCCGGCAATCGATGCACGTCAATTTGCTAAAAATCAGGTCTATCTCAAGAAATTGGGAAGGCTTTTTGATGAAGGAAAACTTTAATCTGTAAATAAAGAACACAAGATAAAACATGAATCAGCAGACACTCAAAGCCCCGTTTACCCTTGAAGGGAAAGGGCTTCACAGCGGCATCAATATCAAAGCCACCTTCAAACCGGCACCCGCCAACCACGGCTACAAATTCAAACGTGTGGATCTGGAAGGAGAACCGGTAATAGATGCCTTGGCTGAGAATGTGGTTGATACAGCCCGTGGCACAGTGTTGGGCCGCGGCGACGTTCGCGTCAGCACCGTAGAACATGCTCTGGCAGCTTTGTTCGCCTCAGGAGTGGATAACTGCCTGATTGAAGTAGACGGTCCGGAAGTGCCTATTCTCGACGGTTCGGGCATTCGCTTCATTGAAGAGATAGAAAAGGTTGGCCTTGAGGAGCAGGACCACGACAAGGACTTCTACATCATAAAGCAAAAGACTCAGCTCCATGACCCGGAAACGGGAAGCACAATAACCATCTATCCGGAGGAGAACTTCTCCGTGGAGACCATGGTGGAATATAACTCGCCGGTACTTCCCAACCAGTTTGCAGTGCTCGATGACCTGGCCGAGTTCAAGGAGGAAGTTGCGGGCGCCCGCACGTTTGTGTTCGTTCGCGAAATAGAGGAGCTGATGAAGCATGGTCTTATCAAAGGCGGCGACCTGGACAACGCCATAGTGATATATGACCGCGAGACTACTCAGGAAAACGTAAACAAGATATGCGAGCTGATGGATATGCCTCCCATGCATCTGGAGCATTTGGGCTACATCAATCCTCGTCCGCTGAAATGGGACAATGAGCCGGCACGCCACAAGCTGATGGATGTGCTTGGCGACCTGAGCCTGATAGGGCGTCCGCTGAAAGGGCGTGTAGTGGCCATCCGTCCGGGCCATTCCATCAACACCCGTTTTGCACGTATGCTGCGTAAGGAAGTGCGCCACACCGAGGTGCAGAGTCCGCTCTACAATCCCGGCGCACAGCCCCTCATCGACGTCAACGGCATAAAGAAGCTGCTGCCTCACCGCTATCCGTTCCTGCTCATCGACAAAATCATAGAGCTCGACAAACGTCATGCTGTGGCAGTGAAGAACGTAACCGTCAACGAGCCTTTCTTCCAGGGTCATTTCCCGCAGGAACCGGTGATGCCCGGCGTGCTTCAGGTTGAGGCTATGGCGCAGACAGCCGGTGTGCTCGTACTCAACATGGTAGAGGAGCCGGAGACATATTCCACCTATTTCCTGAAAATAGACAATGTGAAATTCCGCCAGAAAGTAATTCCGGGCAACACCCTGTTGCTGAGCGTAGGACTCGTTACCGATATCCGTCGCGGCTGCGCCGTGGTGAAAGGATATGCTTTCGTGGGCGAAAAGATAGTATGCGAGGCTGAGTTCATGGCTCAGATAGTTAAGAACAAAAAGTAACTTCCAATATGGATCTTCTTTGCAATCAGGCGTTGTATAGTGTTCACCCGGATGCCAAAATAGGCAAAAACGCTCACATAGGCAACTTTACCATAATCCACGAGGACGTTGAGATAGGCGACAATGTGGAAATTTACGGCAATGTTACCATCTTCCCCGGTGCCCGCATCGGCGACAACGTAAGGATATTCCCCGGTGCCGTGGTGGCTGCCATACCGCAGGACCTGAAATATCGGGGCGAGAAAACCGTGGCTTATGTAGGCTCGGGCACAACGCTCAGAGAATGTGTAACGGTGAATAAAGGCACTGCCTCAAAGGGCAAGACGGTAGTCGGCGAGAACTGCCTGCTTATGGCATACACGCACGTGGCTCACGACTGCAAGTTAGGCAACGGCATCATCATCAGCAACGCCAGCCAGATAGGCGGTGAGGTAATCATCGACGACAACGCCGTGATAGGCGGCGGCAGCATGATTCATCAGTTCTGCCACCTGGGCAAAGGTATTATGCTTCAGGGGGGCGCCCTGGTAAACAAAGACATACCGCCGTATGTAAAAGCAGCCCGCGAGCCGATAAGCTATGTAGGCCTCAACAGCGTCGGTCTGCACCGTCACGGCTACACGCAGGAGGAAATAGACATCATAGCCCAGACTTACCGGATTCTCTATTTGAGCGACCTGAACGTAACAAATGCTATCAAACTGGTTTTGGCAAAAGTGCCTGACCATCCGTTGCGCAACGAAATCATAGACTTCGTAAACAATTCGCAACGCGGCATTATCCGCTCGGCCGTTTAATAGCCCTCCCAGATTACGATGCACAGATAAACAGCAAATATGTGCATCGGCGCACCGCAGAAAGCTCCCGGAGCAGATTATATGCAAAAGCATGAATCCTGCTCCAAGAGTACCTGCGGCTTTGTTTGTGTCTGAAGGTGTCGGGACAAAAGAATCAACCGATTCAAGGGCAAAAACCGCGAAAAGCCATGATATTAAGGCACTTAGCAAACCCTCAGCATCCTCAAAGCGTGCATATAACAAGCCCTGAGAGCAGCGGAAACACGCAAAAGATTCACCGGCGGAATTTGTAAGGGTTAAAAATATTTTATAAATTTGTAGAATATTATGGATAGAGATGGATTTGTAAGAGCGACGGCCCTTGTGCCCTCGGTGCGCGTTGCCGATGTTGATTACAACAGCGCGGCGCTGATAAAAGACATAACGGCGGCTGTTGAGGTCGGAAGCGAAATAGTGGTAACCCCTGAATTAGGCATCACGGGCTATTCGTGCGGCGATTTGTTTATGCAACAACGCCTGCTCACGGAAGCAGAAAAGGCCGTGGGCAAAATAATTGAAGCCTCAAAAGCATGGAAAGCTCTTGTGGCTGTGGGTGTGCCGGTACGAAACCATGGAAGTCTGTATAACTGCGCCGCCATAATTTACGAGGGCCGTTTGCTGGGTTTAGTGCCGAAAAGATATTTGCCTGAGTATGGCGAATATTACGAGAAAAGATGGTTTGCCTCAGGTCAGGATGTTACAAAATTCATACATTACTGCGACACTGACGTACTGATGGATATGGACCAGTTGTTTGTATGCGGTGAAATAAAAGTTGGCGTGGAGATTTGCGAAGACCTTTGGGCACCGCTTCCGCCGTCGACGTACGCAGCAATTGCCGGAGCCAATGTCATCCTGAATCTGTCGGCCAGCAATGAGGTAGCCGGCAAACACGCGTATCTTGTTGATTTGGTGCGCCAGCAATCGGGGCGTCTGCGGTGCGCTTACATATACTCAGGAGCCGGATTCGGAGAGTCGAGCTCTGATGTGGTCTATTCGGGCAATGGACTGATAGCCGAGAACGGACGCCTGTTGGCCTCAACAGAACGATTCAGCCTGAACAGCAAAAGTGTTACGGCAGATGTTGACCTGCAGCTGTTGGATCATGACCGCGCCACAACGGGTTATTACGGCCACGGTGAATTGGGCTGGGTAGAAAACTTTTACGGCAGCGAGAACGCCGACATCTATCACTCGCCTCTGCTGCGACAGATAGAACGCGAGCCTTTTGTGCCGCCGAAGGGTGATGCCCGATGCGAAGAAATTTCGTCGATACAGATTGTGGGCCTGGCACGCCGGCTGAAACAACTCAACGGCTGCGCGTGTGTGATAGGCGTCAGCGGCGGACTCGATTCCACCCTCGCCCTCCTGGTAACGGTGAAAGCCTTCGACAAGCTCGGCCTTGACCGCAAAAACATTCACGCCATAACGATGCCCGGATTCGCCACTACCGGCCGAACACGCAATAATGCCGTTGAGCTGTGCGAGTTGTTGGGCGTGACCCTGCGCGAAATACCAATAGGAAAGGCTGCCTCGGAACATCTGAAAGACATTGGCCATGACGGCGTTACAACCGATGTGACGTATGAGAATGCTCAGGCTCGAGAACGCACGCAGGTATTGATGGATTATGCCAACAAGTTAGGAGGCATAGTGATAGGCACCGGCGATTTGAGCGAGTTGGCGTTGGGTTGGTGCACATACAACGGCGACCACATGAGCATGTATGGCGTCAACGCCGGAGTGCCGAAGACGTTGGTAAGGCATCTCATAAGATATTATGCCGAGCATAACGCCGAATTAGCTGATGTGCTGGAAGACATCCTTGACACGCCGGTAAGTCCGGAGCTTGTACCGGGTGCCGACGACAAGGCCATAGGTCAGTTCACGGAGGATATTGTGGGACCCTACGAGCTGCACGATTTCTTCTTGTATAACATGGTGCGCTGTGGCTTTGGTCCGCGCAAAATCCGCCGTCTGGCCAACCAGGTCTTCGCTGAGAAATATCCGGCCGAGGTGATAGAGAAATGGCTCAGGGTGTTTATAAAGCGCTTTTTCACTCAGCAGTTCAAACGCAACTGTCTGCCCGACGGACCTAAGGTTGGCAGCGTCTGCCTGTCGCCCCGCGGCGACTGGCGAATGCCTTCCGACGCTACATACGCCACCTGGTTAAATGATCTTGACGATGATAAATAAAGAGG
>ENA-OZTQ01000174-OZTQ01000174.1-human-gut-metagenome-genome-assembly--contig:-NODE-174-length-12231-cov-5.208936_pt1 | contig 12231 bp, 9 predicted proteins | sample MGYA00244231_ERZ653992 | MGnify/ENA primary metagenome ERZ653992 (study PRJEB26926, sample SAMN06164456) | human gut metagenome | biome: ENVO:00009003; feature: ENVO:2100002; material: ENVO:00002003... | reverse complement strand
ACGAGATGCTCAGGAGTCTCGTGGGCTCGGAGATGTGTATAAGAGACAGTCATAATGTCGCGTGCTATCCCGGAGATAGACGGCTTCAAGCCCTCGCACAGAAAGATACTCTATACCATGTACAAAATGGGTCTGCTCACCGGTGCGCGCTCAAAGTCGGCTAACATCGTCGGACGCACCATGCAGCTGAACCCCCACGGAGACGCCGCCATATACGAGACTATGGTCAGGCTCTCACGCGGCTATGAAGCTCTGCTGCACCCGTATGTCGATTCAAAGGGTAACTTCGGTAAGGCGTATTCGCGCGATATGATGTGGGCGGCTTCGAGATATACCGAGGCGAAGCTCGACCCCATAAGTGCCGAGCTTTTCAAGGATATCGACAAGGACACCGTCGATTTTGTCGATAACTATGACAGCACCATGAAAGAGCCGACTCTTCTGCCGGTCACTTTCCCGAGCGTGCTCGTCAATAATAACACCGGTATAGCCGTCGGCATGGCGAGCTCCATATGCTCCTTTAACCTCGAAGAGGTCTGCCGCACGACTATCGAGCTTATCAGAAACCCCGACCACTGCGTTGCGGATACCCTCAAAGCACCCGATTTTGCGGGCGGCGCGAAGATACTCTATGACCGCGCGAAGATTGAGGAGATTTACCGCACAGGCCGCGGCTCGTTCAAGCTCTACGCCAAATATACTTATGACAAGTCGAACAACTGCATTGATATAACGGAAATTCCGATGACCTCGACCGCAACGAGCGAGTCTATAATAGAAAAGGTTATCGACAGAGTCAAGGCGGGCGCGATAAGAGAAATAAGCGATATCCGCGACGAGACGGACAAGAGCGGTCTTAAAATAACCATAGACTTAAAGAGGGGAACTGACCCCGACAAGCTCATGCAGAAGCTCTACAGGCTCACTCCGCTCTCGGATTCGTTCGCCTGCAACTTCAATGTCCTGATTGCCGGTTCACCCCGCGTCATGGGCGTCAAAGAGCTGCTCAACGAGTGGATTGCGTTCCGCATGGAGTGCGTCAGACGCAGAACCTATTTCGACCTCAAAAAAGCTAAGGACAAGCTGCATCTGCTGCGCGGACTTGAAAAAATACTCCTCGATATCGACAAGGCAATAAAGATCGTCAGAAATACCGAAGAGGAGGCGGAGGTCGTCCCGAACCTCATGATAGGCTTCGGAATCGACCGCATCCAGGCGGAGTATGTCGCGGAGATAAAGCTTCGTCATTTAAACCGCGAATATATCTTAAAGCGCACGCAGGATATCGAAGATCTCGAAAAGCTCATTGCCGATCTTGAGGATATCCTTGCAAAGCGCGGCAGAGTCGGCGCGATAATTATCAGCGAGCTTGAGGAAGTTATCAAGAAATACGGCAAGCCGAGAAAGACGGAAATTATCTACGCCTCCGATATCGCAGAGGAGGAAGAGGAGGAGCAGATACCCGATTATCCCGTGACGCTCTTCTTCTCGAAGCAGGGCTATTTCAAGAAGATAACCCCGCAGTCCCTGCGCATGAGCAGCGAGCAGAAGTTCAAGGAGGGCGATGAGCTCGCCCAGACTGTGGTTACGGATAACGCGAAAGAGCTTCTCTTCTTCACGAACCGCTGCCAGGTCTACAAGGCTCGCGTCAACGACTTCAAGGAGACAAAGGCGAGCGCACTCGGCGATTATGTGGCTAGCACGCTCGGCATGGACGAGGGCGAGACGGCGGTCTATATGGTTGTGACCTCGGACTATTCGGGTCATATGCTCTTCTTCTTTGAAAACGGAAAGGCGGCGAAGGTCGAGCTTTCCGCCTATCAGACGAAGACGAATCGCAAGAAGCTCATAAAGGCTTATTCCGACAAATCGCCTGTCGCTGCGATGCTCCATATCGAAAGCGATGTCGAGCTTGTTATAATCTCTTCTGCGGGCAGACACCTTCTGATAAATACCGGCGCAATCTCGCCCAAGACTACCAAGGACACTCAGGGAGTCGGCGTTATGAGCCTCAAGAAGGGTCAGAAAGTTATGACCGTCCGCGCGTATAAAGAAGGGGAGTTCGCCAAGGCGTACAGATATAAGACAAAGAACCTGCCCGCCGCCGGAGCGCTGCTGAGCGCAGAGGACAAAGGCGAGCAGCTTGAGCTCGGAATATAAAAAAGACCGTTTGCAAGGCTTCCCCGCAAAACGGTCGGCGGGAAAAGCCCTGCAAACGCATTGACTTCGGACTCTTGCCGCTGAGAGTAGTTTGCTCAGCCGCGCGCTGATAATACATCTTTCGGAAGGAAAATTTCTCCGTTCGGCAAAAGTTTTTGTAAAAACTATTGAAATGTGTCAAAGTATATGCTAAAATATCTTAGCAATTTGTGTTTGGAGGTTAACTTCATGGCAGTACATGAGATTATATTGGGCATAGTCCTCATTCTTCTTTCGGTCGCTATTATTGTTCTCGTCCTTCTTCAGGAGGGCAAGTCCGCAGGTCTTTCCGGCGCTATCGCAGGCGGCGCAGAGACTTTCTTCGGCAAGAACAAGAGCAGGACTATGGAGTCGAAGCTTGTGCTTATCACGAAGATCATCGCTATCTCTTTCTTCGTTCTCGCACTCGTTGCAACCCTGCTTCTTCTCTTCCTTTAATACAGGACAAGTAATATCTGAAAGCTGAACTTATGCGATCCTTCGGGGTCGCATTTTTTCATGTGTAAATATAAAAACCGCTCCGGGCTTCACAGATTTTCCGTGAAGCCCGGAGCTATGTGTGTTTAAGGGAGTTTTTATATTTAACCGAGATTCAGCTCGACGCGCCCTTTCGGGATATACATTATCGTTCTGCAGCCGTTGGCACGTCTGAACTCGGCAACATATCCGCCCGTGAGGTCGAATCTGTAGCCGTAGGCGTTTTCGGCGAGTGCGTTTATCGTTGCGCCGTCGGTGAATTCCCTTGAATTTTTCGGCATGTAGTCGCCGCTCGTGTATGTGCTTATCTGTTCTCCGGTCTCGCGGTCGGTTTCCGGCTTCGATTTGCCGTTGTCCCAGAAAGCGTTGAATATCGGCGTGGTGTATTCAAGCGCGTCGACGGTGAGCTTGCCTATGTCCGCCACTCTGACGGCGACTATAGGCGATTCGTCAACGAGCAGGTCATAGAGCCCGTGGGCTTTGAGATATTCGACGGTGTTCGTCATTTCCTCGGTTATCGGAATAACGGATTTGAACTTGCCGAAATCTCCGTATTCCGAGCCGTTGGTCATCATCTCGCCGTAGTTTCCGGCTTTCCAAGCGTTGCGAACATCGTCTGCCGGCGTGTCAATATCATCAATATCGGGGACTTCCGCCTGAGCTTGGGTCGCCGTCACGGCTTCGACTCCATCCGACGCTATGTCGTGATAGAGGGCCATAGCGCCGAGCCATTTCGAGTCGGAGCAGAGAATTCTGTCTGCGCCGAGAGAGGTTATGTCCTCGTATATCGCGCGGGCGAGTCCGCGTGTAAATTTTTGGTCAACGACGGTCTTTTTGTCCATCTGTCCCGAGAAGAGAACGGGGAATACTTTTTCGCTGTTTATGTTCAGCAGCTCGTTTTTGATTTTGTTGTTCCAGTTCTCGGTGTTCTCTATTGAATAGAGCGAGAGATAGTCGCCGAGCCCGACTGTCTGATATTCTCTTATTATCTCGCGTCCGTTCTTGAGCTTGTATTTTATAATAACAGTGCTGCGCACGGCTCTTTCGGAATAATCCTCGCTGCTTGAAACAACTTTTCTGCCCGAGGCGATGAGCCTTTTGTGCAGCTCGCGCACGGCGTTAATGTCGCTTTCGCTTTTGAATCCATCGATAATTATGCGCCTTTCGTCGGCGTTGCTGCGATAGTAGCAGCCGCTGTTTATGCCAACCGGGTTTCCGTCCTCGTCGAAGGCGAGATAGTAGCCGGAGTTTGCGTTGAATTTGAGCTCGTCTGCTCTTGTGCGGTAGCTTCCGAGAAGTATGTCCGGAGCGGATACCGATGCGCTCTCGATGCTGCCGGTATCAGGCACACGGCTGCTGTAACCGAAGAACCCGGTGTAGAGCGAGAGCATAACGGCGACCGCGAGAGCCACATGGACAAGCCCGTATTTCCAATCCTTTTTGAGTGCCTTAAAGCTGAGGTTGAGCATAATATCGAAAACGACGAATATAACAGCGCTCAAAAGCACGGTTGTTATGCCCGTTATAAGATATTGCTTGTCGGTGATTTGCGAAAAATAAAAATTAACGGCTACGATAGTCGAGCCTGCGGAAACAGAGAGCATGGCGGTCAGCAAAAAGTTTAAAGCCTTGCTCCTGCCGCTGAAGCCGCATATCTCCACCTTCCTGCGCTTTAGCATCAAAAGCCCGAAAACGAACAGCAGGGCGATCAGTATCGCCCAGAGTATATAGGGCTCAAGAGACGGCGCACTCCAGCTTTTCAGCTCGTCTGCGGTGATTTTAGAGAACCCGTCGGCCGAGACCAACGAGCCCGAGCGGATGAATACGTCGTTGTTGAGCGAGAGCAGATTGAGACGCGACAGCACGCGCCCGAAAGGGGAGAGAGCCATGCTGATATCCTGGTTGTGACTCGCCGACGGATAGAGTGCGTAGTTTGAATTGTGAGGCGCGCCGAAGAGCAGCTTCGGTACAGTGTTATTGAGAAAATATACAGCAGCGCTCGGAAACGCTATGAATGCGAGCGAGAACAGTACCGATTCGCCTGCGGTTCCCACGCAGACGGAGACTGCCGCCGCAACAGAGAATCCCGCAAGCGCCGTCACGGTCATGTGAACGGCGTAAAACAGCAGCGCGCGCCAGAGCATGACGGACGAGCCGAAGTAGATAAGGTTCAGCATTGCCGAAAAGGCGAGCGGGAGAAGCACGGCCGCTTCGAGCATGACCGCTCCCGCCAGCCAGTGCGCCGAAAACAGACCCGCGCGGCTGATGCCGAGACTGAAATATATGTTGTTCTTCGCCCTGCTTGAGACGAATCTGAAAAGCATTATACCCAGCGCGGCGGAGAGAACAACGACTGCCGCCGTGTAAAAATAGAGAATATCCGTCAGCATATAGTTGTCAGATCCGCCGATTATTAAAAATTTTCCGGATTCGCGCAGAAGCTCCAACGTTGCCGAGCCGCCGCTCTTCAGCGCCGTAAGCTGTCTTATCTTGTCGCTGCCGAAAAAGCTTCTGAGGTAGAGCGCCAAGCTCATTACAAAGACCGCGAGCGGAAAAGCAAAATTCTTTCTTATCGCGTGAACGACTGTGAAGCCGAATGGGCTTTTGAAGCCGTCTCTTGATTTGTTCACTCTTTATCCCTCCGATGCTGCTCAGTTCGGCGGCCGCACCGTTTCAGCGCAGCCGCCGCTTGAAATTTATTTGCCTGTGCCGAGATTCAGCTCGATGCGTCCTTTCGGAACATACATTATCGTAAGAGCGCCGTTCGCGCGCTTGAACTCAACAAGGTATCCGCCCGTGAGGTCGAAGCGGTAGCCGTAGGCATTGGCGGCGAGCTTTTCGACAATAGTCTTGTTTGTTATGGTTACGGCATCCTTCGGCATGAAATCGCCGCTGTTGTAGCTGCTCACCTGATAGGTGTAGCCGGTGGAATCCGTCTTTGAAACTGCCTTTGATTTTCCGTCATCCCAGAAGGCGTTGAATATCGGGCTACAATAGCCGTATCCGTATCTTGTGTTCACGGAGTCGGTCGAGTGACCCATGTCCTTAACTCTGACGCTGACTATCGGGGACTCGTCTGTGAGCTTCTCGTAGAGTCCGTGCTCCTTGAGGAAGCTTATAGTGTTCGTCATCTCCGAGGTTATCGGAACTGTTGAGTAGTCGCCGAGTGAGATATAATGTCCGCTCGACTCTCCGTGCGCCGAAAGCTCGTTGACCTTATCCTGCCTTGACATATCAAGATCTTCCTCAATGCCCGGTTCCGGCATAGGCTCTGTTACGGTAGTGGCGCTTCCGTAGTACGCCTCCTCCTGTGTGTTTTGACGAGAAACATAGAACGCAACCGAGCCGAGATATTTCGCGTTGCTTGTCAGGAACTTGTCGGAGCTCAGCGTGCTGATATCATTATATATCGCGCGCGCAAGACCCGCCGTCAGCTCTTCGTCAACAGCTATCCTGTTGTCCATCTGAGCGGAGAAAACTATCGGGATAACATTTTTCGAGTCGATGTTGAGCAGCTCGTTCTTGATTTTGCTGTTCCAGTTCTTGGTATCCTCAAGGGTATAGAGCGTGGGATAGTCGGTCAGCGGAACATAGTTATAAACTCTGACAAGCTCGCGTCCGTTCTTGAGCTTGTATTTTATGATAACCTTCTGGCTCGTGACTCTCTTCGAGTAGTCATCAGGGTCGCAGTTCATTTTGTTGATGTTTCCTGCTTTTATCATGGCCTTGTGGATTTCGCGGACAGTATTTATGTCATCTTTGTCCTTGAAGTCCTCAACGAGTGAGTTCGAACGGTTGCCGACATAGTAGTAGTCCTTGAGTCCGTCCTCGCCGAAGTAAAGGTTGCTGTTATATCCGGACTGGAGCCCGTTGCCGAGCTTGTAGCTGCCCATCAGTGCGTTGGGCGCGGAGATGGATGCGCTCTCAATGGACTGAACATCGGGCACGCGGTTGCTGTAGCCGAAGAAGCCGGTGTAGAGCGAGAGCAGGAACGCCGCCATGAGACCGACGTGGACAAGACCTATCTTCCAGTCCTTTTTGAGAACCTTGAAGCTCAAATGGAGAATGACATCGAGTATAACAAATACCAGGAAAGCTGCGACGATTACCAGGGCTATCATTATCCATCTGCTTATCTGCGATGTGTATGCTATAAAATATATTATCAGCGAAGCGGCTCCGAAAGAGGCAATCATGCAGAGCACGAAGTTGAGAACAGCGCTTCTGCCGGGGAAGCCGCAAATCTCGGCCTTTCTGCGCTTGAACATGAAAAGTCCGAACACGAAGAATGCGGCGATGAGAACTGCCCAGAGAATATAGGGAGTCAGAGAGGGAGCAACCCATTTTTTTGCGGCCTCTTTGGTCATAGCCCCGACGGTTGCGGAATTGATGTAGGCGCTTCTGTTGAGAAGAAGCAGATTTATATGGGCGATAGCGCGGCCGAACAGGGTGCTGTTCGTCATATCCAGATAGTTCTCGCTGAAGCTCGAAGCGACGGGATATATGCCGTAGTAGGTTTTGGAGGGAGCGCCGTTGAGGATTGCGGGAACGCTGGAGTTGACGCACATTGTGACAACGCTCGGGAACGCCGCGAGAACTGCTGAAAAGCCTATCGACTCAATAACGGTGCCCACGCAGCTCGAGACAGCCGCCGCTATAGTGAGACCGGCGAGCACGGATATCGTGCAGTGCACGGCGTAGAGCAGGAAGGTTCTCCAAAGCATGGCGGACGAGCCGAAAAAGTGGAGGTTGATTCCGAGCGATACTGCGAGCGGGATGAGTGTTGCCGCGAGCATCATAATTATGCCTGCAACCAGACGCGCTGTGTAGAGATCGGCGCGCTTAATGCCGAGGCTGTAATAGACGTTGACGGTCTTTTTGTTGGTAACGAATCTGAAGAGCAAAACGCCGACTAACAGCGATATCACAACGAGCAGAGCGGGGTAGAACGAGATGAGCGGTTCATATGCCGCGCGCTCCGAGTCGAAGATAAAGACCTCATACGCTTCGCGCATTAACTTCATGACGTCCTGACCGGTGATAGCGGCCTTGTTCTTTGCTTCGCTCAATACATCCCAGCAGAAGCCGGTGAGATAGAAAATAATGCTGAGCACAAATGTTGCAAGGGGGAGAATGAAGTTTTTCTTTATCGCGTGAGCGACGGAGAAACGGAATGTGTTCTTATATTTCTTCATCTGTGACACCTCATTTCTTCTCTTCGGGCTTGCCGAAGATGTCCTTGAAGTCGTAGTCGCTACCCTCCATCTCCTCGAGGAAGATTTCTTCGAGCGTGAGCGGGAACTTTTCGATCATCAGCGGATTCATATTTTGAAGCTTCTTCTCGTTTTCGTCCATGTCGCCGTTGGCGCTCAGGGTGATTATCTTTCCGTCCTTCGAGAAGTGCCTGATGTCGAGATCCTTGAAATCGCTCTCTTCGAGGTCGCGGTCAAAGACCAGCCTGAACTTGCAGCGCGAGCCGCTGATATCGTCAACAGAGCAGTCCATGACTATGCTCTTGCCGTTTATCAGCGCAATGTGGTCGCACATATCGGCGAGGTCGTGGAGATTATGAGAGGAGATTATGACGGAGCATTCCTCTTCGGCCATGTATTCGAGCAGGAGGTTCTTAATAAGATTCCTCTTTGCCGGGTCGAGTCCGTCGAAGCTCTCGTCGAGCAGGATAACCTCGGGCATAGTGGACATTCCGAGAATTATCTCGGCCTGTCTCTGCATTCCCTTTGAAAAGCCGCGTATGTTCTTCTTTGTGTCGAGTCCGAATACCTTTGAGAGCTTGTGCATGGTTTCGAAGCTGAAGCGGGGATAGTAGCCCGCATAGAATTTGCCCATGCTCTCTATTGTCGCGTTGGGCTCGAAATAGAGGTCATCGGGGACATAGAAGAGTCTCTGCTTAACCTTTGCGTTGTCAAAAACATTCTCGCCGAATATTTTGACTTCGCCCTCGTCCGCCCGGTAAACTCCGGAGACCGTCTTGAGAAGAGTCGTTTTACCCGCGCCGTTGTAGCCGACAAGCCCGTATATTGACGACTTTTCGACCTTCAGCGACAGGTTCTGAATTGCGGTGAAGTCCTGGAACCGTTTTGTAACGCCGATTACTTCGATCATGATTCTTCCTCCTGAGTGTAGATTTCGTTGAGTATGTCGATGATTTCCTGTTTTTTGAGTCCCTTGGCGCGCGCCGCCGAAATGGCGTCCGAAATTTCGGAAACCGCCGTATCGTGTACCGTGTCGCTCTTGAAAGCCTTTTCGCTGACGAAGCTTCCCTTTCCGGGCACGGTATAGATAGCGCCGTAGGATTCAAGGTCGGAGAATGCCTTTTTTACCGTGTTTATGTTCACACCGGCGTCGGCGGCAATGGACCGTATAGACGGCAGCTGTGAGTGCGGAGCGAATGAGCCGATAAGTATAAGCGTCAGCAGTTGGTTTCTTATCTGCTCGTATGCCGGCACGCGGCTCTGCTTGTCGATTAAGACCACAGCGATTCTCCTTTCTTTTTGATTCCGGCGCGCCGCAGTGCACCAAAATCAGAATAAGTGTGCTATCTGTCGTAGCACACTTATATCATAGCACGAAAAATCCCGTTGTCAACACTTTTTTTCAAAAAATGTGAAAACAAAAAACCGCGATTTAAAGCCGGAAATATAAAAAAACGCCAAATGCAGGATATCAGACAGGCAATCAAAAGAAAGTCGTCCAATAGACTCTGCATTCGGCATTGATAGTATTATCATAACAAGAGAATCGTGTCAATACTTTCCGCGCGGCAGTATTTCTAAAAAGTGGAGCACAGATGATAATTAGTTATCTGCGTCTAAAAATAAAAACCGATATCTGACCTCAGGCCTTAAGGCTCCAATTGCCGGTGGGGGAAGTCAAATATCGGTTCTGTATTAAAAATATCACGCTTTGGTATAAATGTCAAGATAAGATTAATGCTGATTTTAATATCAGTATCGTTGAACGCTTCGTTCCTCTCGGATTGAACAGCAAAAGAGCCTTACTGAGATACTGCTCCATTGTTCCTGCAACGAACATCGAGACACCTTTATTCGTAAAAGACACCTTGATTCCCATAAATCAGAGCACCGTGAAACAGCTTTTCAGGCGTCTGAAAGTGCAGGCTGATATTCCTCGGCTGCACCCTCATTTGTTGCGCCATTCCTTTGCTACACGGTACTTAGAGAACGGCGGGGACATTTACAGCTTGCAGTTGATTCTCGGTCATACCTCGCTCGAAATGGTCAAAAAGTATGTGCACTTGATTCCCTCAAAAACGGTAGTTAATTTTGCTTTTCTCTCGCCCTTGGATAACGCCCTCAAAAAATGAAAAAACCCAGCAGTTACAAGGCTTGTAGCTGTTGGGTTTCTTTTTGGTGATCCATCGGAGATTCGAACTCCGGACACCTTGATTAAAAGTCAAGTGCTCTACCGACTGAGCTAATGGATCATATTCTTTTCACTGTGCGGAAGCTGTATCCGCAAATCAGCTTGATTATCATATAATATTTGCTCGAAAAAGTCAAGCCTTTTTTGTATTTTCTTCCCATTGTTTTCACTCTTTATGATAAATTGTGCTTATTTAACCCGAATATTCATTCCCGCCCGGCAGATACTATTCAGAGAAAACTGCCGGAGGCGCATTCTATGAAGATACTTTTTTATGATACAAAGCCGTATGACCGCGAGACGTTCGAAAAGCTTGCAGGCAAATATTCCGACATTGAAATAGACTATCTCAAGACGGATATCTCTTATCGCACCGCGCCGCTCTCGAAAGGCTATGACGCCGTGTGCCTGTTCGTCGCGTCCGATGTCGGCAGGCGGGTCGTGGATATCCTTGCCGAGAACGGGGTCAGGCTCATTCTCATGCGCTGCGCCGGGTATAACAATGTCGATCTTTTGGCGGCGCAGGAGCACGGTATCTCCGTTATGCGCGTGCCGGGGTATTCGCCCGAGGCAATAGCCGAGCATGCCCTCGCGCTCGCGTTCGCCGCCAATCGCCGCATACACAAGGCTTATATAAAAGTGCGCGAGAACAATTTCAGCCTCATGGGACTGACCGGGGTCAACTTCTGCGGCAAGACGGCAGGAGTTGTCGGCACGGGAAAGATAGGCGCGTCGTTTGCGCGCGCCTGCCGCGGACTCGGGATGAATGTTATCGCCTATGATAAGTATCGGAACCCCTCGCTCGACTTCGTTCGATATGTCGAACTCGATGAACTTCTCGGCGAAAGCGATCTGATATCTCTCCATTGCCCGCTGACTGAGGAGACCTATCATATGATAAATATCGACGCAATAGAGCGGATGAAGGACGGCGTTATCCTCGTCAACACTTCACGCGGTGCGCTGATAAGCACGCCCGATCTTATAAAAGGTATAAGGCAGCATAAATTTATGGGCGTCGGGCTCGATGTGTATGAGGAGGAGACGCACAATGTCTTTGAAAACCGCGAGGACGATATTCTCGAAACCTCCGTCACGGCTCGCCTTCTGTCTTTTCCTAATGTTATAATCACCTCGCACCAGGGCTTTCTGACCCGCGAGGCGCTTGAGTCGATAAGCGAGACCACATTTGAAAACGCCGCCTCGTTTAGTAGGGGAGAGCCGATACAGGCGAATATAGTTAAATATAATTAATGTATGCTAATCATGCGCGGCGGTAAATTCCGCCGCTTTTTTCTGTCCGCTGTTGATTAAATCGCATTTATGTGATAGAATTTTCTCGTAACCGATTCAAAGGAGTGAGGGAGACTTCGGGTCTCGTAAATATGAAAAACAAAGTTCTGCCAAAAATAACAAATATATCGGCTATTGTTGACATAGTCGGCGCAGTTGCATTTTTTATAGTTCAAATAATCAACGCCGCAAAGCCGAACTTTGTCAGCGCGTCGGTGATGCTCGGATTCTTGATAGCGAGCGCCGTGGCGATAATATTGTTCTTCGTGCTCCGCGTCATAGGCATCGCGGTCGGTACGAAGTCTTTGAAAGTGCTGACGATAATTTCATATATTGTCGATGCGGCATGGGTCATCTCGATGATATTCGTGCTCAAGAATCTCAATATATTTTAAGGGAGTGGCGGAATGATTTATGCTCTTGTCGCCGCCGTCGTTTCTGCGGCTCTGCTGATATATTTTATTGTCCGTATAGTACGCGATCCCGGTGATGCCAAATATGCAGTACATATTCCGAAATGTCTTTTCTTCTTCGGCATGGCTGTCTATATTGCAGGCGCCATTGTCTGTGTCGCAATGCTCGCAGTCGGAAAGTTCTTCGTTGTGATTCCGGGGTTTGGCTGTATGCTTTTCGGTGCCGCGGCGATGCTTTGCCAGCTCGATCAAAAGGTCGTGTCTGCTGGCGAGGGGATATATGTCTATTCGACTATGTTCGGCAAGAAGAAGCACTTCAATATTTCCGATTTTGTCTCGATGAAGCGAAACTCCGATTCGCTCACGCTCAAATTCAAGAACGGAAAGATGCATATCGATAACCTTGCCGTTATCAGCTGTCTCTTATACACATCTCCGAGCCCAC
>ENA-OZTQ01000167-OZTQ01000167.1-human-gut-metagenome-genome-assembly--contig:-NODE-167-length-12387-cov-10.107363_pt1 | contig 12387 bp, 8 predicted proteins | sample MGYA00244231_ERZ653992 | MGnify/ENA primary metagenome ERZ653992 (study PRJEB26926, sample SAMN06164456) | human gut metagenome | biome: ENVO:00009003; feature: ENVO:2100002; material: ENVO:00002003... | reverse complement strand
AGCTAAAATCTTCGAGTTCAAAGGTAATGTAGTACCTTCTCAATCACAATATCAAGCATCAGCTTTTTTAAAAGTTGTTCAACAAGTAGATGGTTCTATAGTTGCCAGCTTTGATATGTCTGATTCTATTTATAAGTAACTTTTAACTCTCTGAGTTATGGTAAAGAGTAAAACTTCTCCAAATATCATTCTTGCAGCTATAGATTCAAGGGCAACTGGGGAAACTTATCCAGTTGTAGCTACTGTACCGTGGAAAGAAGGTGTAGAGAATGATAATTTATACATATTTCAAGATACTACCAAGTTGAATCCCACTTTTTTAATTGGTTCTAATGAACAACTGGATATAAACCCACGTAGTAAAAGCTTTACTCTTGAAGCAGTTAAGATCGGTGTAAGTACTGGTGAGAAAACTTATGCTGATCTTAATGTAACTCAGGAGAAAGCTACCTATGAATATACTTTGGAAATAAAATCTAAATCAGGGGAAATAACTATCCCAGCATCTGGTGGTTCTCTTGAACTTAAAGGGATATTAACTACTTGGAGAAATGGTAGAAAGGTTTCTACTTTAGAAACTCCTTTCACAATGAGTGGTTATGCTCCAGGATTTAGTATATCAGGAAAGACAGTAACTGCAAGCAACAGGGGGACCGTTATAGGTCCTTCTAGAGCAATTAATATAGTTGGGTATACTAATAATACTATTGATGGTTCTACAATCTCTGGATCGGTTATTATAACCCAGGAAGAAAATAAAGTAACTAAAGTAGCACCATCAGTAACTCTATCCTACAACCCTTCAGAAATACCAGCAAAAGGAGGTACTTCAAGTCCAGTAGTGGGTAACATATCTTATATAACCACTTTTTCCAGTGGTGAAACTTTAAATGACTTACCCACGTCAGAGTATATTAATACTATAACCAAAACTAATACTTTTAAGATTCATACTTCTAATTCTCCATTTTCTATAGATGAGTCTACTGGTGTAGTAACTATAGGTACAAGGGGAACCATTCTGGGTGAAGCTTTAGAAGAAACCATATATTTAACCCACAGAGTTCAGATATCTTATAAAGATAATATCTTTGAACCAACCAACAATTCAATCACTAGAACTGCTGATATAACTCAGCAGGCTAACACAGTAACCTATTCAGATATAAATATTTCTTTATTTGGTGCAGCTGATATCCCAGCATCTGGTGGACAAGTATCAAGTGGAACTGTTTCTTATTCTCAGGTAGCTTCTTATACTTCTGGGGAATTTGAAAATATAACTACTGGTGCTACCATTACCTATGGTGACCCAGTATCTGCTAATTCAAAGGATATTACAATAAGTAATTCCACTGTAGCTGGTACCTTAGAAGTTACTGTATCACTTAATGGAAAAACTGCAACTAAAACTGTAGATGTTTATCAAGAACAAAACAAAGTAACTAATATAGAGTTATTGGATTCTTGGGCTCATAACTATAGTATAGAAGGAACTGCTGCTCAAAATTCTGTTGGTCCGGATTTAGTGAGTAGAACTTATAATGTAAAATATACATTTATTTCTGGAGCTACTTCTACTGATAAACCAGATACTGAATTTGGTACTTTATCAGATACAGTTAATTATTCTTGGCCTGGTCCAAGTGGAAGCTTTACTGGGTTATCAGCTCAATCAGGTAATGTAACTATGAGAAGTCTTGGAACAAGTATTGTTAATGAGACTACTTCTCCACAAGTTACTAGAACTGATAAAGTTACTTGGACTCCTTCTAGTAACTACAGTTATAAAACCCTGGAATCAAATGAAATACAGAAACAAGCTCAGGTAACACGAGAAGGTAACTATGTAGTTGATATCCAGTTACCAGAAAATGTACTATCTTTATCCTACAACCCTTCAGAAATACCAGCAAAAGGTGGAAGTTCAAGTCCTACTGTTACTCAGAGTAAAGAACCATCAATGATTTATACTTCTGGGGTACGAGGAGAGCCGGGAGTTATTCCTGCTAATACTTATGGATCATTCTATACTGGTAGTAACTATGAACTCGGTACTATAAATTCTCAATACTCTACCTGGAAAATAAATGCTATAACTGGAGTATTAACTGTTACTTCTAATAAAACTGCTAGAGTAGATAGGGGTTCTGCAGAATCAAAATACCATAAAAACTTTAGGTGGGTTCCAAGTTCAGTATACAATGGTGGTGGGGCTGATATTACCAGACACGCCACTGCAACAGTCTATCAGCAGGCTAATACCATTGAATCAGAAGAAATCATTATAGATTCTTTTGTATATAATACTGATATACCGGTTCTTGGTGGTAATTCAAGTCCATCACTATCAATACTTATCAATCAGTTATATACTTCTGAGGAAGTTAAGTGGGTAAATCCAGATTCTTATACCAGTAAGTATGCTTTTGTGGGAACTGCTCCGTCAACTTTTAGTATAAATGCTAATACCGGAGTAGTAAGTGCTACAGAAGCAGAAGTTTCTCAAGAATTAAAAGCTAATGTAAAAGTAAATGTATCAAATCCAAGTTGGAATGGATCTTCTACTCTAACTAAATCAGCTCAAGCTGAGGTATCTCAACCTGCTGGTACTGTGATCTATGATACTCCAGTTATAACTATATCATATCCTCAAGTTCCAGCAAAGGGGGGTACTGTATCTCCTACTATACAAGTAACACAAGCTCGGGGTTGGAATGATGACTATGATGAGGGAGTAAATACATTTAATCTAAATACCCTTCCAGCTGGTAGTTATTCATTTACTAACACTACTTCTACAACTAATGGTGATGTCACCTTAGCTTCAAAGGGTACAACTGTATCAGGGGTTACAGTGGGTAAAACAGTAACTTTTACTGTAACTCTTAATGGAAAGAGTGCTAACAAGCAAGCTAATGTTAATCAGCAGGCTAACTCAATAGATAGTGTTGCTGTTACGTTTGGATGGCATAATAATACTAATTCAGTAGCTGCAAGTGGTGGTAGTTTAGTGGTAGATGTATCAGTAAAAAATACATATACTTCTACCAGTACAAATATAGTATATCCTTCTGCTACTGATGATGGTATTTCTTTAACCGTATCAGGAGTATCTGGAGCTACTGTTTCTAAAGCTACCATAACTGTACCAAACAGAGGTTCAACTGTAGGACCAGCTTTAACTGGTACTGTAAAAGGAAATTACAATGGTACAAACTCTGGTAACAGTTTAACCTTTACTCAAGCAGAGAATAGAGTAACTAAATTGGAAGCTAGTGTTATTAATCCCAATACTTCTACTGTACATTTTTGGTATACTGGTCAACCAATCCCAGCATCAGGTGGAACTGCAACAGTAGTTGGTAATGGTAAGGGGGTTCTTACATTTTCTAGTGGTTCAGTAGTAACGGAAACAACCTGGAGTGGTCAAAGTAAATATGGTGGAACATTATCTTCTGGTAGAACCTTTAGTATGACCAATGGAAATGGGTTTACCATAAATACTACTAATGGTTCTGTAACTGCAGCTAATAGAGGTACAACAGTAGGAGCTGTAAGAACTTCCAATGTAATAACCTCTGAATTAACCTTGACATTTACTTACCCCGCTTCAATGGGTAGTACTAAAGTAAAGGGTTCAATCAGGGGTACTCAAACAGTAAGCCAACAAGCTAATCAAATTACAGCTTATGGAAATCCAACCGGTGGATCGTTAACTGTAAATGATATCCCAGCATCAGGTGGTACAATTAGTTCTGGTACTATAGGTGGAACGGTATCTCAAACTAGAACCTATACTTCTGGTTCTAATGATACCTATTCTCAAGCTACTCCAACTAATGGTACATATAGTGCAGGTATATCTGGATCTAACCTTGGTACTACTGTAACCAGCAGAACTGCTAAAGGTACTCTAACTTATTCCTATACTTTAAATGGAAAATCAGGTAGTATATCTGCAACAGTCTATCAGCAGGCTAATACCTGGCGGGACAATAGAATGACATTGTCAGCTAGCAGTACTTCTATTGGTGCTGGTGGTGGAACAGTAACTTTACATACTGTAGTATATAGAATGTATACTTCTGGTACTGAGGGTTTAGGTGGAAATGACCTAGTTACAAGTTGGTCTGGATCAGCTACTGGGTTTACTTTAAGTGGTTTTAGTTTGACTGCAGCTAATAGAGGTACAACAGTAGGAAATGCAAGGTCTATAACTATAACTGCTACTTATGCTCATTTAACTTCTAATTCAGTAACTGTTACTCAAGCTGCTAATTCTCTTACCTGGAATAACCCAGTAATTACATTTTCTTATCCAGGTGATATCCCAGCATCAGGTGGTACTATAACTCCTACAGTTAGTATAACTCAATCTGGTAGTTATAGTTCTGGTTCCCCAGCTTCAAATACTACTATTGCTTCTAAATCATTCTCTGGAACAGGAGTTAATGCTTCAACTGGAGCTTATACTGCAAGTTCTCTTGGTACTACTGTTAAACCAAGGACTAACCTTGTAACCGCTACTGTTACATTAACTGCACAAGGAAAAACTGCATCTGCTAATGCTGGGATTTGGCAAGCAGAAAATGCTAAAACTGGGTATAAAAATATAACCATAAACCAATTTTTTTATAGTGATATACCATATAGTGGTGGGACAGTATCTCCAAATTCAGATGTTGAATATGATACCACCTATACTTCTGGTGCTACTTTAAATAACCGTGGGCTTCCTCCAGGACATACAGCAACTTATATATGGACTGGTAGTAAACCAAGCTGGGGTACTTTAAGTTCAACCACTGGTAATGTTACGGCAACCTCAAACTCGGGCTCATCAAGTAGATCAACTTCTGTTAGTATGGGAATCCTATATAATGGGTCTGCTATTGGGGTAAGTGCTTCTACTACTGTTACTCAAAAGAGCCAAGGTAAAGTATTAGTAACTTTAAGTATATCACTGAATATTTCTGGAAGTGGCTCAATTAATGCTAGTAGCGCTGTAAATGATAGTCTAAATGTTGGGTGGACCCAATATGATGACATGGGAAATGGAGCTGATAACTTTGTTAATCTATCAGTGGGGCAAAGCTCAGCTAGTATTATGAGTATGAACTCAAGTTGGCCAAGCTACAGTATATTCCAAGTTAATATGCAAAGTAGTCCACCTTGGGTTAGTGGTAACTGGTCTTACTATTGGTAATAAATTTTTAACTAAAACTCAACTATCATGACAAAAGAAAATCTTTGGCAAGTAATTATCGGTATGTTAGTTACTGCAATCTTTGGAGTACTTCTTCCAATGAAATGGGCTGCTATATTTCCGGCTTTTTTAGTAGCAATTATCTGGGCTGGTATCAAACAGACTTCAGGTAAAAAATATCCTAACAAAGATGGAGAAATGGTTGAACCAAAATTTTGGAAAGACTTTGTTCCAGTAATGGCTGGGGCATTGGTAATATATTTAGTAGTTGTAATACTTTAAACTCTCTAGAATATGCCTATTTTTAGGGATATAAGTAGTTTCACAACCCTTACTAATGACCAGATAAAAGAAAAGGTAGCTTCAGGGTGGAAACCATATACACAGGTATCTACTACTGAAAAGGTTGATTTATATGACTTCTTGAGTTTAGTAGATCTTTCGGCTATCTATAAAGCTATTGAAGAGGTTAAAACTGAGATTGAGGAAGATATTCAACCAAAATTAGATAACCTTCAAACTCAAATCACTTCTAACGATACTGATATCACTAATTTAAATAATAACAAGAAAAACAAACAAACTTTTTCTTCAGGTGATACAGTAACTTCAATATCTGGTGGTCAAACTATAGAGGTAACCGGAACTGCTAAAATAACCTGTAATGTCAATGCAGCTACATTTACTGAGTTGCAAGATACTGCTTATCTAATGGCTCTTGGAAAAACAGAAGTAGAATTTACTTCTAACAATGGAGCTTTATTTATTAACTATGAAAATACTCAACTTCCAACTGGTGGTACCAAATGCTATAAGTTAGTAAGATCTATCCAAGGTAATCAAACTAATATTTATATAGATGTAGATTCCTATATACCAGTTGGTGGAGCTTATGAAATTGTGATTTCAGCTAACAAGGGAACTTCAAGGGATAACCCATTATCTGCTGGACAAGATACTGCTACAATAACTGCAGAATTGGTAACAGGAGATATTCCATCTGGGTTAAAACCAACCCTAAGTATTACTGGAGACGGGTTTAGTCTTGATCCAGAAACTGGAATAGTAACTGTAGCTAGTAGGGGAACTACTGCTGGAGCTATAAGATCAGCTACTGTAACTGCAAGTTATGAAGATTTGGAACCAAAATCTATAACTTTGTATCAGGCAGAGAATAAGGTCACTGGGTATAGTGGTGATATAACTGTTACTACTAATATATCTTATCCAAATATAAGTAGCAGTGGTGGTACTGCTAATCCTTCAGGACCAAGTTGGACTCAGGCAGCTACTTATTCTTCTGGAGAATCAGGTACTGTTAATAATGTTGGGTCGGTATCTTTTGAAAAGGTTAGCGGGGACTCAGCTTTCTCAGTAGATTCTTCAGGTACTGTTTCAGTAGGAGAAAATCCAAGTTATGAAAACACCAGGTCTGCAGTAGTAAAGGCTACCATAATCAATAGTTCAGCATCTGCTACTTCTACTGATACAGTAGTACAGGAAGCTGCTACTAGATCAGATATAGAGATATCAGTTTCTATGTCTCTAAATAGTGGGGGTATTAATTTATCAGCCCCTGCTCAAGATAGGTTATCAGTAAGGATAACAGTATTTGAAGTAGATGGTCAAGGACAATCTACTGGAGTGGGGTATGATAGTATTAATTATATCATTAATCCTGGAGAAAGTAGTAAATCAGTGGTTGATAGACCTGACCCAAGTTGGACAGACTTTAGAGCTAATATTTATGAAGTAAATGGTCAAACTTCACCACCTCTTACTTTAACTGGAGTATATACTTGGGACACTCCTTAATCATAGTATAGAATATGGCTAGAAAAGTCAATGTAACTCTCCCTAACCTATCCGACCTTCAATTTCAAATAAAGTTGGAAGGTGATTGGGTAAGAGTGGGGCAGTTAATTGATAATCTAGCCCCGGATATTCAAAAAGCATATGATACTGCTACAAGTAAGTTTGCAAGAGCTTTATTAAGAATTGTAAAGACTTCTATTGCAACTGGTTCTCCTCCTAAAGGTTCTGGTGTATATTGGGAACCTCTCTCTGATGCTACACTGAGAAAATATGGTGATCACCCTACTTATTATTTAACTGGGTTATATCATAGATCAGTGGGATTATTCAAGTATAAGTCAAGAACATTAATAGGATTACCAATAGGTAAGAAAAGGTCCTCACAAGGGGGTTTAACACTAAACCAACTTGCTTTAATCCTTGAGTATGGTACTGGGGGTAAAGGAGGAGGAAAAAGTAGAGGGACAATACCACCTCGTCCCTTGTGGGGACCTTCTTTAAAATCTATTGGTGGTAAAGAAAAACTAAGAGCTTCAATATTAACTGAACTCCGTAGAAGATTTGGTAAATACGGAATAAAACCTAATCAAGTAAAATGGTAAGTTCACAAGAGGTAATTGAAAGATCAATATATTCATCTATTCTGGGGGTTACTATTGGACTTGGTTATACAGTTAACCCAGATGATTATTTACCTATAAATCAAGAAAACTCTGCAAGGTTTAAAGCTGATATAGCTAAACTAAAAAAATATGTGGGTATATTTGGTGCAGGTAACAACCAATCTAAGGGTAAGAAAATAACCCCAAGGATAGATATAAATCCAAGAGGATTTTATCCAGGAGCTATAGGTTTACCAAGAGAGCTTATAGAAAAAGAATCTGGTATAGGTTATACTGCAACTGAGATACCTTATGAAACCATAGATCAATATATAGATATACACTTAGTATCAAATTCTCAGGAAGATATAAGATTACTTCATAGTATATTATTCTATTCGGTTCCCCAAAGGGGCTATATTAAGCCCTATACAGAAGAAAGATTTTTATTCTCTGGTAATATCTTTATTGAATTGGTAAACTTCTTTGATACCCCTAATTTGGATATGGGTATTATAGAAAAGATTTACCAATTCCAAGTATTTGATACCATAACCTATGAAAAACCAGTAGAGGGAGACCTTACACCAATTACAGATATTACTCTTCTATTGGAAGGTGAAGGTTATGAAGATAGTGTACAAATAAGTAAAAATAATCCTTAACATTTAAAACAAATAGAGTTATGCCTAACACTCCAAGAGTACAGTTCAATTTTGAGAACAACAATGTACAAAACAGTACTCCACTTCTGGGAGTATCACATGTAGTTGCTCGTACTACTAAGGGCCCATTTAATTCCCCAGACAAGGTATTCAATACCTATTCTGCTTTTCAAGAAGTGTATGGAGAAGAAATAGTTCCCGACGGTACGGTATCTAATATTCAGAAAGCTTTCGAACTTGGTTCAAAGTTACGTATTTCACGAGTAGCTGGAAATGGTGCTACTTTAGGTAGTGCTAATATCTATACTCCGGGTGGAGAACCAGTTAAAGGTGGAGAAGCTATTATTACTTTTACTTTAGTAGACCCAACTGATAAAGCTAATACCATAGCTATGAAGGTTGGTATTAAAACTAAAGAAGCTGGTAGTCCAATCTTAGATGCAACAGGGTATAATCTTAACCGAGATTTCTATCTCCGAGTATCTAAAGGTAATGGCCCAACCAATCGAATCACTTTAACTCAGTTTAAAACATTTACTGGTACCAACAGTGATCAGGTAGCTGCAGAGAATATCTTAGCTTCTAACTTACTATTCTCTGGTGCTAACTATACTGCAGAGGGTCCAAATCCAACTGCCTTTGTAGAACCACAGGTATTACAGGACTTTGTAAACAATGTACCCAATATTCAGTTAACTTTTGTAGAAGCAGATGCTACTGATGAAACCATAGCTTCTCGTATTAAAACTATAGAAGATGTAATTGCTACTTTCCGTAATTACTCTAACTGGTATGGTACTGTAAAAGTAGGAGAAGCAGAAGTAGCAGCTAATCCACTTTACATGGTTATCAATGAGGGTACCAGTGGAAGGGATCCAGGTGTTCAGAGTTGGATTAATGGGTTTGAAGCTATCAATGCTTATAATGATGGCTATCAGTTAATACTTTCTCATATTCATCAGCATCTTCCTAATTATTATATGGAAGCTTTAGCTACTGTAGCTGATATAGTTAAGAGTCAGTATGAAATTGTTCTCTATGTAGAAGTTCCTAAAGAAGATTCTACTGGAAATATACAAACCCCAGATAATATCATTGCAGCTTTAAAAACTTTAGAAGCTACAGTTGGTTATGCTAAAAATATAGCTTACTTTGGTGGTGGTATCAAATATTACAATGAAAATGGTGCTCTCCAGAATTGCGATGTATTGGGTACTGTATTAGGATTGGGAGATGCTTCTGCTTCTAACTATGGTCCATATATGTCATTTGCAGGTATGAACCGTGGTGTAGTAAATGATGCTCTTGGTCCAGTAACTGAAAATTTAGGAGCACCTGCTAAGATAGATAAGCTTCAGGAATTAGCTGAATGGTTCTGCAATATCTTTGTAGTAAAAGATACTCCCAATCAGGGTAAACGTACTATGCTCTGGCATAACTTTACTTCAAGTCCAAAATCTGATTCAGAAAAATTCCTTTCCATTGTACGGTTAAATCTTTATCTTAAAAAGAGTTTACGCCCCATTCTAGAAAGTTATTTGGAAGAACCCAATAACTGGACTACCTGGAAAAAGATTTACTACCAAGGCAAGGGAATCCTGGATGACTTAATAGATGTAGCTATTACGGAATATAAATGGATGGGTGACCAATTTGCTAATTCCTATGAGGATCTTCAGGTTAATAATGAAACTGATGTTCGTCAGGGTAAATATCGTTTGGTAATCAAATATAAGGATATTGTTCCGTTACAGGAAGTTACAGTGGATATCGTAATCGATGCTGCTTCTCAGTCTATTGATCTGGAAACTCAGATTCAGAATCTCTAATAACAATTAAAAACAAAGAATATGCCAGCAAAAGTAAAAAATCCTCGGAAGAAATTCCTATTCAGTGTTATATTTATAACCCACCCAATTAATCCATATTTGGTTCAGAATGTTACTCTTCCAGAAATTAGTATAGAAGAAGTTGCTCATGGTGATATTAATCGGGATGTAAAAACCGGTGGACGTATTTCAGTGGGTACTTTAACTTTACAAAAACTGGAAACTACTTCTGGATCTGATACTTGGATGTGGGACTGGTTAATGTCAGTTCAGGATCTTCTCTTGGGTGGTGGTTTAGTTCCAAGTCAGTATTGGGAAACCTGTACTATTAATGAATTGGCTGAAGATGGTGTATCAGTACTCAATAGTTGGGTATGTACAGAAGTTTGGCCAATACGTGTAAATGGTCAGGAATTAGATCGTATGAGTTCCGACAACACTCTGGAAGAAATAGAGTTCTCGGTAGGTACTATAGAAAAGTTATAAACTATTGTAAAGGGAGAGCTCAGAAATGGACTCTCCCTTTGTTCTTTTAAACCAACTCAACAAAAAGGTTAAAACATGGAAAATGATTTTTTAAATGCACGTAAATTAGAATTTACAGTGCCATCTGGTTACAAATATGTAATCAGGGAACAGAATGGGGCAGATGATGATATATTATCTAACCCAGTAGAAGCTAGAACATTACGTAATATTTCTAGATTCATTGCTGCTATTGTAGTTTCTACTGACTACACCCAGAATGGGAAATTAACAGTAGATGATGCTCATCAACTTCCGGTATTGGATAAGTACTGTATAATGTTTAATTCTCGTATGTTCTCTATGGGGGAAACAGTAGAATTTGAACATGACTGGGGTGATGGTGGTGGAGCTATTTTATATGCCCAGGATCTCAAAGAATTTCTTTTTGATTATGGGGTTCCCCCTACAGAAGAGGAATTACTAGAAAAGCCTCTAGCTATCCCCTATTATCCGAATGGCAAGAAGGTAAAGGATATAGAATTCACTACCAGTTATTCAAATAAATTTAAATTTGATGTTCTTACTGGAGAGGGTGAATCTTACATTGCTAACTTACCCGATGATAAGAGAACCAAGAATCAAGAATTGGTAGCTCGCAATCTCCATTTAGAAGTTGATGGGAAATGGGAAAAGGTAACTAACTTCAGAATGTTCTCAGTAAAGGAAATGGCTGAGATACGAAAAGAAGTATATTCTTGTGATCCGGACTTCTCAGGTAATACAGAAGTTGAAAATCCAAGAACTGGAGAAAAGGGTTCAGTAAACCTCTTAGCTATAAAGGGTTTTTTCTATCCGGGGGAGATGTAGATGAAGATTTTATCTATCTTCACCATGCAAAGATTCGGATAGATTATATAACTTTAGCTCAACTCCCAATCAGACACCGTCTCAAATTACTTGAGGCGGCTTCTGAGTATTATAAATCTTTGGAAGCTATAAATAAGAAACGATAATATGCCTGCATATACAAGTGGTAGCCTCACTGGTAGTAACCTTGAAATAGGTATAGCTCTAGTACTACAGGATAGATTTTCTAACCAAGCTAGAGAAGCTTCATCTCAGATCAAAAGACTGCATAATGAAGCAAAAATGGCAGTCACTGCCAACTTACAATCAGCTAAAAGTATGGCTGATACAGTTATGGGGTGGTCTGGAAGAGCTTTGGGTGGTATCTCTTCTATGCTTCAAGAAGGAGCAGGGTTTGTAGATACTATGACCACTGTAAAAGCAATCACTGCTGCTACAGATACTCAAATGAAAGGTTTATCCGAGACAGCCCAGTCATTAGGTATTGTTACTATGTTTGATTCTAAAGAAATCGCATCTGGTATGCAATACTTAGCTATGGCTGGTAATACTGCTGAAGAAATTCAACAGATGATTGAGGGTGCTGCTTATGTTGCAGGTGCTACTAATATGGCATTAGGTGGTAAAGGAGGTACTGCTGACTTAATCACCAATGTTATGTCAACCTTCCAGATAGAAGCTGCTGGAGCTGCCACAGTTGGTGACCAATTAGCAAAAGCAGCTTTATCTTCAAATATGTCCATGATTGATTTGGCAGAAGCAGTTAAATATGCTGGAGCAGACATGGTCAACTTAAAGAGGAGCTTACCAGAAGTGGCTGCATTAGCTGGAGTTCTGGGTAATGCTGGTATCCAGGGATCAATGGCAGGTACTGCTATGTCTAACATGGCTAGATACCTGAATAAATCCCTGGTCCAGCCCTCTTATAAAGG
>ENA-OZTQ01000159-OZTQ01000159.1-human-gut-metagenome-genome-assembly--contig:-NODE-159-length-12558-cov-6.433896_pt1 | contig 12558 bp, 10 predicted proteins | sample MGYA00244231_ERZ653992 | MGnify/ENA primary metagenome ERZ653992 (study PRJEB26926, sample SAMN06164456) | human gut metagenome | biome: ENVO:00009003; feature: ENVO:2100002; material: ENVO:00002003... | reverse complement strand
TACGAGATGCTCAGGAGTCTCGTGGGCTCGGAGATGTGTATAAGAGACAGGATTTTGGAGGTGCCGCTGATGACGCCGTCGTTGACGCAGTCAGTGATGACCAGCTTGGAGCCTGCGGGGGCGTAACCCACTATGCCGGCGCCGTGGGTGGTCTTGGAGGTTATCTGGCCGTTGTTGCGGCAGTTGAGGAACTGGGCGCCCGGATAAGCGTAACCGGCGATGCCGCCCGCGTAGGGGTTCGCCAGGGTGCTTACGGCAGCCGAGTTGGTGCAGTTGACGATGTTGCCGTAGCTGATGGCAGCGATGCCGCCCGCATACTGGAAGCAGCTGATGGTGCCCGAGGCGAGGGTGAGGTCGCTGACCATGCCGTCGTAGCCAAGGGTGCCGAAGAGGCCGTAGTTGACCGAGGTCTTATCCGTGGATGAGCCGATGTAGTTGACGTTGAGCAGCTTCTTGCCGTTGCCGTCGAAGGAGCCGTTGAACTGTACACCGTTGCCGAGGGGCAGGAAGTCGTCGTTTTTGAAGTCGAGGTCGTTCATGAGCTTGAAGTACTGACCCTGATAGTCGTAGTTCCACTGCTTCATGAAGCGTGCCACGGCCAGCCATTCGCTTGTTTCGCGGATGAGGAAGGGCTTGTTGAAGGTGCCTTCGCCCTCCGTCAGGGCAGCGTTGAGCGTTGCCAGGGGGATGCGGCGGGTGTTGCCGTCGAGGGTTGCCACGATGGTGTCGGTGAAGCAGCCTGCGCTGGGCACGAGCACCTTGAGGGTGTTGTTGGCAATGGAGAAGACGGCGTTGTTTACCAGCGACCAGTTGACGCCGCTGCTCAAGGGAGCGTCGGCCACCATGGCCTGGGCGAAGTCGTTGGCCGGGAAGCGTATCACGGCGGTGGCGTTCAGGGTGGACTGTGTCGGTGCCGTGCCGCTGTACTTCATGGTCGGGTATTTGCCGTTCGTCAGGCTCCATACGGAGTCAGCGAGATACTGGGCGGGATAGCCCTGCGCGGAGGCGAGGCTGAGGGTGGGGAGCATCTGTGTGCCTTCGCAGAGGCCGTTGCTGACGGTGCCCACCTTCTGCAGCTGCTTGTCGGCCATGCAGCCGGCAAACGTGCCGAGGGTGTTCAGACCGGCGATGCTGCCCACGGAGGTCTGTTCAACGGTGCTTTCCACCAGGCCGTAGTTGACGCAAGCCTCTGTATGGGCGGGCAATGCGGCGGTGGCAGAGATTTTGCTGACGATGCCGCCTACCTGCTTGTAGGAGGAGGCAAAGCCCGAGTTGACGAGGTTGCGCAGGGTTGAGCGGTCGGAGTAGCCGACAACACCGCCGGCGCCATACTGGTTGCCCTCTTTCTGATAGGGGTTGAAGAAGTAAGCCTTTACGGTGCCGGTGTTTTCGCAGTTCTCCACGGTGGCCTGGGTGGCAACGCCCACAACGCCGCCTGCCGTGTTGCCGTTGGTGGCGATGAAGCCGTTGTTGTAGCAGCCGCGCACAATGCCGCCTGCCTTGAGGTTGCCCACTATGCCGCCGGCGTTGGAGTAATAAGTGCGCACGCGGCCGTAGTTGCGGCAGTTGGTGATGAGGCCTTCGCAGCCGCCGGCTATGGCGCCGCCATGCTGGAACGATTCAATGTCGGCGTTGGGGCCGATGTTGAGGTTGCTGATGACGCCCTGCTTGCCTACGTTGGCGAAAAGGCCGCTGAAATAGTAGGAGTTGGGGTCTTTGGGGTTCACCTGTCCGGGCACGGCAGTGCCGCTGACGTTGTCTTCGGTGAAGAAGCCCACGGCCAGGATGTGGAAGTTGTCAATCTGATGGCCCTGACCGTTGAAGTTGCCTTCAAAGACGAGTTTTGCGGAGGGGTCTTTGCAGACGGGCATCAGGGTGTCGCCCTGGCAGTCGATGTCGGCGGTGAGGACGAGGTAACGGCCGGTGAACGACATACGGGCGTTGTTGCTCATGTCGGAGAATTTCTTCAGGTCCTCGCGGGTCTTAATCTGCCAGGGTTCGGCGGCAGTTCCTTTGCCGTCGAAGGGGGCGGGAGCGATGTTGAGGAACCAGAAGCGCTGAGCGCGGCCTGCCTGAGCGAATACGGTGTCGGTGTACTGCTCATAGTTGAGCATGCCCGTGCCGTCGGCGAAGGTGAAGGCGTAACCGCCCTTGGTGTCGAGCTCGCCGTTCTTCATGGCAGCCCAGGTAACGCCGGCGGGAGCGGCGTATGTGAAGTTGGTCTGCACGTCGTTGATGTTCTGCTCTGCGGGCAGCACGATGGCGGCCACGGAGGCTTTGGCGGCGTCAACGGTGCTGTTGTTCTTGAGCATGGGGTAACAGCCTGCGGCGGCTGTCCATACGTCGGCGCTGAAGCCTGCGGGCAGTGTGCCGGAGGTCAGGGTGGAGGTCAGGGCACCCCACTGTGCGCCTTGCGCCGGGGTGAGCTGGTTGTCGAACAGGCAGTTGGTGACGGTGAAGTTGACGGAGTCGCCGGTAATGCCGCGTGTCGATGAGGTGGATTTGGTGATGAGCATCACCGAGGAGTATGAGTTGCTGATGCGTGTGGGCACGGGGGTGCCGAGCGACTGTGTGTTGTGGCCTACGAGACCGCCGCAGAGGGGCGATTCGGGGTTGCGCACATAGCCTGCCGCATAGCAGTTGTCGATTTCAGCCTCGTAGGTAACGCCCGCCAGGCCGCCCACGTAAGCGGAACGGGAGCTGGAGTTGAACACCGACGAGGAGGCGAAGCTCTGGTTGAGTTTGGAGTAGGAGAAGGCGCCGAAGAGGCCGCCCACGCCAATCTCGTCGCCGGTGGCCTGCACGGTGCCGGTGAAGGAGCAGCCGGTGATGACGGGTGCCGGTGAGGCGGTGGTGCGTTTGCTCTGCTGACCCACCAGACCGCCGGCGAAGACCTGGCCGCCGGTCTGGATTACCGTACCGGTGGCGTGGCAGTTGGTGATGTTGTTGTAACTGCGGCCTGCGATGCCGCCGAGGTAGCCGAGACCCTGCACATAGCTGTTGGTGACGGTGATGTTGGTGAGGGGTTCGGAGCTGTAACCCACTAAGGTGCCGGCGTTGTAGCCTGCCGACACGATGACGCGGGCGTCGGTGATGGTGACGTCGCTTACGGGTGCGTAGCTGTAACCTGCCAGTACGCCTGCGGTATAGCCTATGGAGGTTACCACGGGTTTGGCAAACTTGACGTTACGCACCGAGGCGCCCGAGGCGAGATGGCCGAAGAGGCCGGCATAGTCGTATGCGTAGTTGTTGATGTAGAAGTTGGAGATGGTGTGGCCGTCGCCGTCGAAGCTGGCGGCAAACCAGTATTGTGTGTTGCCGATAGGCTCCACGCCGGGGGCGTCGGTGCCGAAGTCGATGTCGTTGGCCAGCTTGAAGTATTTGCCCGCGTAAACGGGGTAATAGTTATGGTCGTTGCCGTCGGAGGTGAGGGTGCCGCGGTAAGTGGGGTTGTTGACGATGTCGTAACGCAGCGCCTCGAAGTCGGCGGGAGTCTTTATGAGCCAGGGGCTCTCCTGCGTGCCCTGACCCTCAAGGTTGAGAGTGGGGGCTGTGGGGAAGGTGATGCCGTCACTGAGCACCACAGAGGTGCCTTCGTAAGTGCCCAGGAGAGCGTTGGTGCGGGCCACGCCCCAGGTGCCCCAGGTCAGCTTCTTGTCGCCGGTGGTGTAGGAGGCTTCCACGGGGTTGAGCACATTGACGGAGAATTTCACGTTCTGTCCCTCGGTGGTCTCGGTGAGGCGGTAGAGGTAGAAGTCGCCGTAAAGGCTGAGGTTGGCAATGGCCTGCGGGTCGATGACGATGGCGCCGTCGGGGCTCAGGGTCAGGTCGATGTCGGAGAAGGATGTGGTGACGGGCAGACGCATGAGGCGCAGTTTGCCGTCGCTGACGGGGTAGGCGAAGCCGTTGCTTGTCTGTTCGGTAACCTGGCGGTTGGCCACGGTCATGGTGTTGTCCTTGAAGGTGATTCGGCGCGCGGTGATGGCGGCGTTGGGCTGTGCCAGAGCGGCATAGTCCATGAGACCGATGTTGAGGTAAGCGCCGGCCTGCGGACCTTCTGTAACGAAGAAGCCGAAGCCGTCGTCAATCACAATGCTGCCTTTGTAGAGGTGGCCGCGCAACGGTGTGGTTTTGTCGTAAACCTGGCTGCGGAAGTCCATCTTGCACAGATACACGGGCAATCCCTGCACGGAGTCGATGAACTGAGTGGGAATGGTGACGATGCCCGTTGAGAGGTCTACTTTGGCGCGTATGGAGACGTCGCCGAAGCAGAAGCGGTTGATGATGACGGAGTCTGTGCCGAGGGCATCTACGGAGGCGTTGCCGCCGTAGCAGACGTGTGTGGAATGGTTGTTTGCCATGAGCTGGCGGGCGCCGGTGATGTCGGTCAACTGCCAGGCTTTGGCGGGCGCCATGCGCACGGGGAGGCCTTCAGCCACTTTGGCGAGGGTGCCTTGCGAGAAGGGCTTCGCGGTGCTGAGGCTCAGCGGCGAGGGTGCTTCAGCAGGCTATGCTTCCACATAGGAGCCGAGCTGATGGGTGCCGCGTGCCGGCGGCTCGGTCTGCGCGCTGAGAAGCAACGCAGGCAGAAACGCCAGGAGCGTTAGGAAAAAACGTTTCATTGATTGATTTGATTGAGTGATTGTTAAGATGTGGCAAAGATAACAATTTTTTTTGAAAGCGCGGCAATGCGCCACCCCTAAGCTCCTTAAACTCCTTAAGCTCCTTAAACTCCTTAGTTGCGCTCCATTTTGCCGGGCGAGTTTTTTTTGCTATTTTTGTGGCCATGAAGGAGTTCAATGTTCATACGCGGGTGCGCGAGTGCCTCTACAGCGAGCTGAGCAGCGAAAACCGCGCTCTGGTAGATGCCGCCAAGGAGGCTACTCGCGGCTCATACGTGCCTTACTCGCATTTCCGGGTGGGTGCGGCCGTTCTGCTCGACGACGGCTCTATCGTGAGCGGTGCGAATCAGGAAAATGCGGCGTTTCCGTCGTCGATGTGCGCCGAACGCACCACGGCCTACTGGGCAGGCGCCAACAATCCGGGCAAACGGATGCTGAAGATTGCCATTGCGGCCAACACGCACGACCTGCCGGGCAATGAGGGCCGCGATTTCGCCGACTGTTTCCAGCGCTCGCCCATAGCGCCCTGCGGTGCCTGCCGTCAGGCGCTGATGGAGTATGAGAATCTGCACGGACCGATGGAGGTAATCCTCTACGGCGCCGACAAAATCTACATCGTGGAGAGTGTGGCGCAGTTGCTGCCGCTAACTTTTACTGAATTCTAAAACTCAACATAAACATCATGAAAAAACTTTTTCTTTTGGCCATGGCTGCCGCCTTGCCGCTTGGCGTAATGGCGCAGGATGCCAAAAAGGCCGACACCGACACGGTGAAGGGCTTTCAGTTCACTGACGTGAAAACGGTGAAGACGGGTTCTGTGAAGGACCAGAACAAGTCGGGCACATGCTGGTCGTTCTCGGGCACATCGTTCATTGAAGACGAGATTATGCGCAAGGGTGGCCCGGAGCTTGACCTGAGCGAGATGTTCACGGTGCGCCACTGCTACGACGACAAGGCCGACAAATATCTGCGCATGGACGGCAAGATAAACTTCGCCCAGGGCGGCGGCCTGTGGGACATCATGTATGTGCTGGACAACTACGGTCTGGTGCCGGAAGAGGCTTACTCGGGGCTGAACTACGGGGAAGACAAACACTCGCACTATGAGCTGAGCGACGGCCTTACGGGCTACCTCAACGGTGTGCTGAAGAACTCCAACCGCCGCTATTCCACGGCCTGGAAGAAGGGTCTGGACGGCATCCTCGACGCTTACCTCGGCCCGCTGCCCGAGAAGTTCACCTACAATGGCAAACAGTACACTCCGCGCACGTTTGCCGACCAGTTCAAGCTCAACCCCAACGACTATATCTGTGTTACGAGCTTCACTCACCATCCGTTCTACAAGGCTTTCCCGCTGGAGGTGGCCGACAACTGGCTGTGGGCCGACTATCAGAATGTGCCTATGGAGGAGATGAAGGCCATCGTGGACAATGCTCTTGAAAACGGCTATTCGGTGGCCTGGGCTGCCGACGTGAGCGAGGGTGGCTTCAAATGGCGCGAGGGCGTGGCCGTGATACCGGAGGAAATAGACCCGGGCACGCTCGAGGGTACGGAGCTGTCGCGCTGGGTACAGCTCAGCGACAATGAAAGGGCCAAGAAGCGCTTCCAGTTCGACGGGCCGGTGAAGGAAATAGTGCCTACGCAGGAGATGCGTCAGCAGGCTTTCGACCGCCACGAAACAACGGATGACCACGGCATGACGATTGTGGGCATCGCCACCGACCAGAAGGGCAACCGCTATTACAAAATCAAAAACTCGTGGGACACGAACCAGAAATATGGCGGCTACTTCTACTGCTCGGAACCTTACTTCCTGATGAAGACGATGGGCATTATGGTGAACAAAGAGGCTGTACCCGCCGCCATTGCCAAGAAGTTTAAGTGAGAGGAATTGGTCAGACTGGTCTGACTGGTCTGACTGGTCTGACCGGTCGGAAGAGGGAGGCTGTGAAAACTTTTGCGCAGCCTCCGCTTTTATAAATACATGGCAAAGGTAAAAGCAAAAAAGAGTTTCGGCCAGCATTTTCTGGTTGATGAGGCTGTGTCAGAGCGCATCGCCGACACGGTGTTAGGCTACGGGGCAGATTCGCCGTTAGGGCAGCTGCCGATTGTGGAGATAGGTCCGGGCACCGGGGCGCTGACGCGCTGGTTAGATGCCTCAGGACGCGAATTGGTGGCCGTGGAGCTGGACCCGGAGGCGGCGGCATACATGCGCAAGGCGTATCCGGGGGTGAAGCTCATTGAGGAGGATTTTCTGAAGATGAATCTCGACAGCGTCTTCCCCGGGCAAAAGATAGCGCTGATAGGCAATTACCCCTACAACATATCGACGCAAATCTTCTTCCGGGTGCTCGAACACCGCAACAAGGTGGCTCTCTGCTCGGGTATGCTGCAGCGTGAGGTGGCCGAGCGCATCTGCGCGCGCGAAGGCTCGAAGACGTACGGCATTCTGAGTGTGTTGCTGCAGCTGTGGTACGACTGCGAGTATCTGTTCACCGTCGACGAGACGGTGTTCCGCCCCATGCCGAAGGTGAAGAGCGGCGTTCTGCGTCTGCTGCGCAACGGTCGCACGGAGCTGCCCTGCTCCGAGGCGCTGCTGAAGAATGTGGTGAAGACGGCCTTCGGGCAGCGGCGCAAGACGATGCGCAACTCCCTGGGCGGACTCATCGGCTCGCTGCAAGGCTCTACGCTGCCGCAGGGCTTGGACACGCCGGCGCTCAAACCCTTCCTCCCCCTGAGGCCGGAGCAAATATCGCCGCTGAGCTTTGTGAAGCTGACTATGATACTGGAGGGAAAGGACGCTGAGGCCGACGTTTTGCACATATAAAAAATTTTGTGTATTTTTGCGATATGAATCTATTTGATACAGTAAGCGAGGAAATCAAACGGGCCATGAAGGCTCGTGAGATGGTGCGTCTGGAGGCTCTCAGGGGCATCAAGAAGGAGTTTCTGGAGGCCAAGACAGCCAAGGGCTCCAACGGCGAGCTGACGGACGCCAAGGCAGTGCAGATTCTCACCAAGATGGTGAAGCAGCGTCAGGAAAGCGCCCGCATCTATGCCGACAACAACCGCGGGGAGTTGGCCGCCAATGAGCTTGCGGAGGCTGAGGTGATAAAGGAATTTCTGCCCAGGCAGCTGAGCGCCGGGGAGCTTGAAGAGGCTCTGAAGGGCATCATAGCGCGTGTGGGCGCCACGTCTGCCCGCGACATGGGCAAGGTGATGGGCGTGGCCTCGAAGGAACTGGCCGGCAAAGCGCCCGGCGCCGAAATCTCCGCCGCCGTAAAGCGCCTCCTTCAGCAAAACTAATTCTCTCCATTAAGTAACTATAATTTTGGTGCAGGCGAAGGCTTCAGCCTCGAACCCGTCGTGGCGAAGGCTTCAGCCTCAAAAAAAGCAAAAGAAAAATGCTTGTTTTAGCAGACATAAAGGCAAATCCGCAACATATCATTGAACGGCTGAAGGTGAAAGGCTTCGACGGCCGTGAAGCCATAGAAAAAATTCTGGCTCTCGACGAGGAGCGCCGCAGCCTTCAGAAAGCCAACGACGCGGTGGCGTCGGAGCTGAAGAAGCTCGCCTCGGGCATCGGGGCAATGATAAAGGAGGGCCGCCGCGAAGAGGCCGAAGCCGCCAAACAGCGTGTGGCTGCCCTGAAAGCCGACACCGCCGGACGGGTAGACCGTCAGGCCGAGGCCGAAAAGGAGATACGCGACATTCTGCTCACCATCCCCAACACTCCGTGCGCCGATGTGCCCGAGGGTCTCACGGCAGCCGACAATGTGGTGGTGAAAGAGGGTGGCGTGATTCCCGACTTGGGCGCCGACGCGCTGCCCCACTGGGAGTTGGCCAAGAAATACGGCATCATCGACTTTGAACTGGGCGTAAAGGTAACGGGCGCGGGCTTTCCGTTCTACATCGGCAAGGGTGCGCGTCTGCAGCGTGCGCTGATTCAGTATTTCCTGAACTCGGCCTCCGAGGCGGGTTACACGGAGGTGGAACCGCCCTTCGTGGTGAATGAGGCGTCAGGCTACGGCACAGGTCAGCTGCCCGACAAGGAGGGGCAGATGTATCATGTAAACCTCGACAATCTCTATCTGATACCCACGGCAGAGGTGCCAGTGACGAACATCTACCGCGATGTCATCCTTGCGGAAGACTCTCTGCCGCGTAAAAACTGCGCTTACTCGCCCTGCTGGCGCCGCGAGGCCGGCTCCTACGGCAAGGATGTGCGCGGCCTGAACCGTCTGCATCAGTTTGACAAGGTGGAGATTGTGCGCATTGAGAAGCCGGAGAACTCGTACGCGGCTCTGGAGGAGATGAAGAACCATGTGCAGAAGTTGCTCGAGGGGCTGGGTCTGCCGTGGCATATCCTGCGTCTGTGTGGCGGCGACATGAGCTTCACGTCGGCCATCACCTACGACTTCGAGGTGTTCTCGGCGGCACAGAAGCGCTGGCTGGAGGTCAGCTCGGTGTCGAACTTCGAGACGTATCAGGCCAACAGGCTGAAATGTCGTTACCGCGGCGCCGACAAGAAGACGCATCTCTGCCACACGCTCAACGGCTCTGCCTTGGCGCTGCCGCGCATCGTGGCCGCTCTGTTGGAAAACAACCAGACGCCGGAAGGCATTCGCATTCCTGAGTGTCTGCAGCCTTACACGGGCTTCGACATGATAAAATAACCAATCACACGGGGGCGGCAAGCGGGCAAAACTGTCTCGCAGCCGCCTCCGCAATCCATATTATATCAAAACATCACGGCGATGGCGCAGAGTTACGTAAGCAAGGAAGAGAAAAAGATACCTATATCCGACCCGAGCAGCAAATGGTCGGACATGACACTGCTTCCTGAATGGGAAGAGGAGTTCTACAATGTCTATACGGCCCGCAAGCATGGCAAATGGGTCATGCTCAAGGCTCTGAAGGAGCGTTACCGCAACGACGCCAAATGCCGCGAGATGCTCGACCGGGAGTTCGACACGCGCTATAACCTGGCTCACCCCAACATCGTCATGGTCAACGACCTGGAGGAGGTGCCGGGAATTGGCCGCGCCATAATCACCGACGACGTTTACGGCTACTCGCTGCGCCGCATGATCGACGAGAAACGGCTCACGCCGCGTATCCTCAACCGGCTGCAGACGCAGCTCATTGACGCCATGGAGTATATCCAGGAAAACCATCTGGTGCATTACCCCATTACGGCCGAAAATATAATCTTTACGGAATACAACGAGAATCTGAAGCTGATAAATGTGGGCTACGACCAGGCGTCGCACCTCACGCATCAGGACACGGAAGAGGATCTGCGCAGCTACGGTCTGGTGCTCGGGGAGGTACTCGACCATCTGCCGGCCAAGATGCCGCGTCTGCGCCGCATCGCCAACAAGGCTGCCGAAGGGGGCTACAACACTGTTACTGACCTGCAGTTGGCTGTGGAGAAGCGGTCGTCGGCGCAGCTGTATCTCTTCCTGATTGCAACCATTGCGGTGGCCGTGGTGCTGATGCTTGCTTTTGCTTATTTTTTTAAATAGATGATGCTGACGTTATGATTGAGGTAAAAGCTATCGGCACCGGGCGCCGCGCTCTCCTGGAGTTTGTGAAGTTTCCCATATGGCTCTACAAGGGAAATGAGTATTATGTGCCGCCGCTGGTGCTCGACGAGGTGGAGACGCTGAACCCGGCCAAGAACCCGGCGTTCGAATTCTGCGAGGCGGAGTATTTCATGGCCTTCAAGGACGGTAAACCGGCAGGGCGCATCGCGGCAATCATCAACCGGCAGGTCAACGAGCGCACGGGGGTGAAGGCGGCTCGGTTCGGCTTCTTCGACTTCATCGACGATGCTGAGGTCTGCGCGGCGCTTTTGGAGGCTGCCGAGCAATGGGCCCGCAAAAAGGGTATGGTGGAGATTTTAGGCCCGTTGGGCTTCACCGACCTCGACCGCGAGGGGCTGCTGACGTTCGGCTTCGACGAGCTGAGCACTATGGCCACAAACTACAATTATCCGTATTACGAGGGGCATGTGCTCAAGGCAGGCTATGAGCCTGATACGGAGTGGCTGGAGTTTGTGATGGATGTGCCGGACGCCATCCCGGAGAAGATGATGCGGGTGGCCGACATCGTGAAACGGCGCTTCGGACTGAAAATAAAGAAATATAAGGATAAACAGGCCATAAAACGCGACTATGGCCGGGCGCTGTTTGAGCTAATCAATGAGACGTACGACAAGCTCTATGGCTATTCGCCGCTCACAGACCGCCAGATTGAGGCTTATATAAAGGAGTATCTGGGTCTGCTGGACCTGGACCTGGTGAGTCTGATTGTTGACAAGGATGAACAGCTTGTGGGTGTGGGCATCTCCATGCCGTCGCTGAGCCGCGGTCTGCAGCGCAGCAGGGGCAAGCTGCTGCCGTTCGGGTGGATTCCGCTGCTGAAGGGCTTGCGCGGCCACAACGACCGGGTAGACCTGATGCTGGTGGGCATAAAGCCGGAATATCAGGGCAAAGGGGTGAACGCGCTGCTGTTTCAGGACCTGATTCCGGAATATCAGAAGCGGGGCTTCAAATGGGCGGAATCAAACCCGGAGCTGGCCGAGAACGCCTCCGTGCAAGAGCAATGGAAATATTTTACCTCGCGGCAGCACCGACGCCGCAAAGCCTACCGGAAGCAGCTTGGGTAAGTAAGCGCCGAGCGGCCTGATCGGGCAGGCGCTCAGCAGCAAAGGTAAACAATATAGACAATGTAGCCGAGGGTTAGCAATGCGCCTTCGGCTCTGTTGATTACACGCTTCCCGAAGAAACAGCCGAAGAGCCAGAAGAGCAGCGATGCTCCGGTGAGTGTGAGCAGGTCCACGGCGCCGATGTCGCCGAAGGGGAGAGGCCGCACAAGCGCCGAGGTCCCCAGCACCAGGAATGCGTTGAAGAGGCAGCTGCCGATGACGTTGCCCACGGCGATGCCGGTCTTGCCTTTGCGTGCCGCCACCACGGAGGCGGCGAGTTCGGGCAGCGAGGTGCCGGCGGCCACTATGGTGAGGCCGATGATGTCTTCGCTGACGCCGAAGGCTGAGGCGAGTCCCGATGCTCCGCGCACAAAGATGTTTCCGCCGGAGATGAGCATTGCCAGGCCGCCGACGACCCACAGCAGGGCTTTCCACAGCTTCATGGCAGGGATGGCCTGTGCGGCTTTCTCTTCCTGCGGGGGCCCGGCGGCACTGACGCTGCTGCGGCAGGCCCGCGAAAAGGTGTAATGCAGAAAGATGGCAAAGAAGAGTATGAGCAACAGGGCGTCCGTGCGGTTCACCTCAGGGGCTCCGGCCACGCCGAGCCATGCGCTGCCGCCTATTGCCAGCAGAGCCGCGCTGCTGAGCAGCACAAGGGGTATGTCGTTGGCCAACAGCGACTTCTCCACGCGGACGGGATGGCACAGGGCCACTACGCCGATGATGCATAGGAGGTTGAAGATGTTGGAGCCTACCACATTGCCGACAGCGAGGCCGGCGCTTCCCCCGATGGCCGAGAGGACGCTGATGGCCAGCTCGGGCGCCGAGGTGCCGAAGGCCACTACAGTGAGTCCTACAACCAGGTCTGACACACCCCAACGTCTGGCAAGCGCCGACGCGCCGTCGGTGAGGGCGTTGGCGCCGACAAGAATAAGCGCCAGCCCCGAAACAAGAAACAGCAGATTGAGTAACATGGCTATATTTTCTTTGCTGCAAAGGTAATGCCAATTGCCGAAAGAGGCAAGAAATGGAGGGGAAGGAAGGGAAAATTAAGGAATCTAAGGAGTTTAAGGAGATTGGGGAGGAGAGGGAGGAGAGGGAGGAGAGGGAAACCGGGAGACGCACGGACGGCGCCCCCCGGTCAAATCAGGATCGCCCGGTCCGGGAGTTTTAAGTACATGACAAAAATTTGAACACATCGAATTTCGGCTTGTAGAGCGGTCT
>ENA-OZTQ01000158-OZTQ01000158.1-human-gut-metagenome-genome-assembly--contig:-NODE-158-length-12567-cov-8.329284_pt1 | contig 12567 bp, 9 predicted proteins | sample MGYA00244231_ERZ653992 | MGnify/ENA primary metagenome ERZ653992 (study PRJEB26926, sample SAMN06164456) | human gut metagenome | biome: ENVO:00009003; feature: ENVO:2100002; material: ENVO:00002003... | reverse complement strand
GAGATGCTCAGGAGTCTCGTGGGCTCGGAGATGTGTATAAGAGACAGGGGCTGGGTGAAAAGTGACAAAAAGCCGGCGCTGAACCCGGACCTGTGGGAGCAGCTGCTGGCGCTGACCGATATTCACGAGGTGCGCTGCCACTGGGTGAAGGGCCACGCGGAGAACGAAAAAAATAACCGCTGCGACCAGATGGCTGTGGCCGAGAGCAGAAAGTTTCAGTGAAATGGGCTGTCTGCTGTGGAAAAAACGCGGCGTAAAAGGCAGAATTCACAAATTGTTCATGGCCGCTTCAAGATTCGGCCAAAATTAGAGGGTATTATAGCATCATCCAAAGGAACAACACTTCCTGATGTGATTTTCTCTCTCTCCTAACACAAACACACGGAAACACCCCGGCCATTCGGCCGGGGTGTTTCTGCTTTTTTTTGCTTTCGGCAACGTATGTTTGCTTGCTTTTTGGTTTACGCAGCGTTTACCTGATCGTCCCTTGCGTGTGCTGCTTATGCGCTCTTTTTTATACTTTTGAGGCAGTCATGGTGTGCCTTTGTGTTCCGGAAGGCTCCGGAGCCTTGTGTTCTCAAAAGGCGGAGAGAAAAAAGACGCACAAAAGGAAACGGGGCTCAGTTATAATAATCGGTCTCGTCGGTCAGCGCCATGGGCAGGCCGTTGTGGTAGACCGGAAGGGTCTGGAATTTGAAGCGGCTGGCACGATGGAGGGCGTCGATGCGCTCCTTGATGGCCGGGTCCACCACGCCGCGGCGGACGTACTCGTTCACCGCGCGGTAGGGGAAGCCCAGATTGTCCTCGTCGGTCAGGCCGGTGAGGCCGTCGGACGGCGGCTTGATGAGAAACTTCTCCGGCAGGCCAAGCTGACGGCCCAGAGCGACGACCTCCTCGGTGGTGTACATCCCCAGGGGGGAGAAGGCGCCGGCGCTGTCGCCGTAGATGGTGCAGTAGCCCACCCAGTCCTCGCTGAGGTTGCTGGTGTTGATGACGATGCCGCCCTCTACGGACTGGGCTACGGCGTACAGGGTGGCCATGCGGACGCGGCTGGGCAGATTGACCTTCGTCTGGCGGCTGGGGGTCAGGCCCGCCTTCTCCATCTCGTTCAGCACGCCCTGAACGGCGTCGTGGATGTTGATGGTGGTGTGGGGCAGGTCCAGGTGCTCCACCAGTGCCTGGGAGTAGTCGATGTCCGGCTGGACGCCGTCGGGCATGAGGACGCCGAGGACGTTTTCGCGGCCATAGGCGGCCACGGCCAGGGCGGCCACGGTGGAGCTGTCCTTGCCGCCGGAGATGCCGATGACGGCGGTCTTGCCGCGGCAGGCATTCATCTGCTCGGCCATCCACTCCAGCAGGCCGGCCAGCTGTATCTGGGGGTTGAATTCCATGTGCGATACCTCCCGTTCCGAAGTTTTGATGCCCTATTGTACCGCGTCGGGGAGGATTTTGCAAGGGCTATCCCAGCAGGGCCGCTGCATCCTCCGGCGTCAGGCCGGGCTGGAGCGCCAGGGTGACGCCATAGCCGATGAGCCGGCCCAGCTCACGGACGCGGCGGTCGATGTCCTGGGGCGTGACGAACAGCCCGGAGGGCGGGGCGTCCTCGTCGCCGCAGAGGGCCGCGCCGTCGATGACCGTGGGGACGCCCAGGGCGATGACCGGAACGCCAAGCGTCCGGGCGTTGACCGCCTTGCGGTGATTGCCTACGCCGCTGCCGGGGATCAGGCCCGTGTCCCCCAGCTGCACGGTGGCACACAGCCGGTGACGGCTGCGGGCGGCCAGCGCGTCGATGGCGATGACCACCGAGGGGTGCAGGCGGTCCGCCGCGCCGCGGATCAGCTCCAGCGTCTCCACCCCCGTGCGGGCCAGCACGCCGGTGGCCAGGGCCGCCACCGGCGTCAGCGCGCCGAACTGCCGGGGCATGGAACGGACCATGTGCCGCGTGACCAGCAGGTGCTCCAGCGCCGCCGCCCCCACGGCGTCGGGGGTCATGGCGTCGTTGCCCAGGCCCACCACCAGGGCGGGACCGTCCGATGGCGGCGGCAGCAGGGCGCGGAGCTCGCGGCACAGACAGAGGGCGGCCCGGCCGGTCAGCGCCTCCTGACGGGACAGAGCGGGGCGCAGGTCGATGGTGATATAGCGGCCCTCGGGCTTGCCGATGGCCCGGGCGCCCGCCGGGGTATGGACATGGATGCGGGTGACGGGACAGCCGCACAGCAGGCATTCGGACTTGGTGACGCCGGTGCCGGGGGCAAACATATCCCGGCCGGTGGGCAGCGCCTCCGCTGTTTCCACGGCCAGATCGGTACGCGAGAGGTTCATAGTAGTGGTCAACGCTCCCTTCTGAACACAAAATATTGTGGCTTTTGGGTAGCATGGCCGGTGAAATCGCTTTTATACAAAAACTGCCGCGGAAATTGCAAAAAAGTCTTGCATTTTTCAGGCAAAGATGCTAAAATATCATCCTGCGTGGAAGTGTATATTTTCGCTGCACAAAAAATTCAAGTCGGGGAGGTGTTTGGTTTGCCGAATATCAAGTCTGCTAAGAAGCGTGTTCTGGTGGCAGAGACGAGAAATGCTCGCAACAAAGCCAATAAGTCCGCACTGAAGACTGCTATCAAGAAGTTCGAGGCTGCTGCCGTTGAAGGCAATCGCACCGAGGCCGAGGGCACTTACAAGGTGGCGGTCAAGGCGATCGACAAGGCTGCTGCAAAGGGTCTGCTGCACAAGAACAACGCGGCCCACAAGAAGAGCGCGCTGACGCTGAAGCTGAACAACATTGGCTAATGACCAAACGCAACGGACATCCGCAAGGGTGTCCGTTTTGGTTTATACGGGAAAAGGGACGGCGGCGCCGTCCCTTTTTTCATATCCCCTTATACTTGCGGCGCGTGGCCATTCCGCCGCGAATGTGCCGCTGGGAACGGTTTTCGTCCAGTATGGCCTTTACCTGTGTGTACAGCGCCCGGTCGCACAGGGCCAGACGCTCGGACAGGTCCTTGTGTACGGTGGATTTGCTGACGCCGAATTTCTTGGCGGCGGCGCGGACGGTGGTCCGGTTCTCTATCATGTACAGGGCCAGCTCTTTGGCCCGCTGCTCCAGATCGTCTCGCATAACGCAACACTCCCATGCCGTTGTGCTCTATCTATATGGCGGAACGCGGGCTGATATGACAAAGGGAACGGACCGCACATCCTTAACGGACAATTAACAGGCAGCGGGAGTATAATTTGGCATCATCCGGAGATGAAATGAGGCGAGTCTATGGATATCTGGAAGGAATTGCGGGACGAGGGCGTGGACAGCGGCCTGCTGGACGAGGTACGCCGCTTCCGGGAGGCCCACCCTCTGACGCCGGAGGCGCAGGAGCGCGTGCCTGTGCCGAAGTATCTCTACTACGGCAGGGAGGTATGGGAGAGCGCGGCGGCGGCACTGCTGTGCGGCGAGCACCTGCTGCTGGCGGGGCCGAAGGCCACCGGCAAGAACGTGCTGGCGGAGGACCTGGCGGCGCTGTTCGGACGGCCGGTGTGGGACGTGTCCATGTATGTGAACGTGGACGCGGCGGCCCTGATCGGCGCGGACACGCTGAAGGACGGGCAGGTGGTGTTCCGGGAGGGACCGGTGTGCGCCTGCGCGCGGCTGGGCGGCTTCGGCGTGCTGGACGAGGTGAATATGGCGAAGAACGAGGCGCTGGCCGTGCTGCACGCCACGCTGGACCACCGGCGCGTCATCGATGTGCCGGGGTATGAGCGCATACAGCTGGACGACGCGGCGCGGTTCATCGGCACCATGAACTACGGCTACGCCGGCACCCGTGAGCTGAACGAGGCGCTGGTGAGCCGGTTCGTGGTGGTGGATATGCCGGTGATCTCCGACGAGAATTTGCAGAAGCTGCTGCGGCGTAGCTTCCCCACCCTGAAGCGGGAGTGGGCCGAGCAGCTGACGGCGCTGTTCCGGGACCTGCGGACCAAGTGCGACAGCGGTGAGATATCCACCAAGGCGCTGGACCTGCGGGGACTGCTGGCGGCCCTGCACCTGATCGAGAAGGGGATACCCTCCGGGCAGGCGCTGGACCTGGGCATCATCAACAAGGCCTTTGAGCCCTTTGAGCGCCAGCTGGTGGCGGACGCGGTGTGGGCGCGCCTGCCCAGGGACGCCACCCGGGACAAGCTGTTCGACTGATATGGACAGACAGGACAGAGAGACGCGCCGGGCGGAAAATCAGGTGTGGAACGGCTGGGGGGACTATGCCCGCAAGCCGGAGCTGCTGACCTTCGACCGGGCGGGAGATGCCGAGCTGTACGGCAATACGGTGCTGGGTCTGGCCTGCCGGTATTACGACTTTGACCGGTTCCGGCCGCTGCTGAACGAGTTTCACCGGTCGGCGCAGGAGGCGCTGTACACGGACATATTCTTCCTGGTGCTGGAGGGGGCGGTGTTCGCCCGCGGCGCGGCGGAACGGCCGCTGCTGCCGGCGCTGCGGCGGGACTATGCCCGCCGGCTGCTGGCGCAGACGCCGGTGGCCGAGGGCATGAACGGGGACGCCGTGCGCCGGGTCTGGGCCTGCCGCGTGCTGGAACAGCCGGAGGACCCGGCCCTGTCGCCGCTGCTGGACGAGCTGGCCGCGCCGGGGGACAGCACGGAGGCGCAGCTGATCCAGCGGACGGAGCGCGTGCTGTACACCTGGTTCCGCCGCGCACGCCGGGCCGCCGACGACCGCCAGTGGGCGGCGTGGGTAGGCCGAAAGCGGGACAAAAGCGGCGGCGTGCACTTTGTGCGGCCCAACGCCCTGCGGGCGCTGTCACATGACGCGCCCGGCGGCAGCGGCGGTCTGCAGAAGCAGACGCTGTTCAGCTTTTTGCAGGGCCGGACGCCGGAGCCGATCCTGCGGCGGTATGTGGAGGACTGCTTCGGCGCGTCCATGCTGACGCCGGGGCAGCGCAGTGAGGCGGAGCGCACCCTGTGCACCGGCGTGCACAAGAACTGCCGGCTGCACTTTACCCGCGGCGAACCGGTGGGCCGCGCGCCCGCGCCGGAGGCGGCCTGGGACGCGGCCCACTTCCGGCAGCAGCGGGAGAAGAACCGGGCGTATTACCGGGAGCATCTGGTGGAAAACAAGCTGGCCATCGCACAGCTGACGCAGAAGCTGCAGAACACGCTGCTGCTGCGGGCGGAGGACGAGGGCGGTACGGGCCGCGCCGGGAGGCTGCGGCCGGAGCTGGCCTGGCGCGCCGGGGCGCTGGGGGACGAGCGGGTGTTCTCCCGCCGGTCGCCGCAGGAGCCGGGAGAGCTGTCCGTGGACCTGCTGCTGGACGGATCGGCCTCGCAGAACCGGCAGCAGGAGAAGCTGGCCACACAGGCGTATCTCATCGCGGAGAGCCTGAGCCGGTGCCGCATCCCCGTGCGGGTGACGGCGTTCTGCTCCGTCAGCGGCTGCACGGTGCTGCGGGTGCTGCGGGACTATGACCATCCGGAGCAGAACGAGGGGGTATTCGACTATGTGGCCGCGGGGTGGAACCGGGACGGGCTGGCCCTGCGGGCCATGGGCTGGCTGCTGCGGCAGCGGCGCAGCGAGCAGTCGCTGCTGCTGGTGCTCTCGGACGCCAGCCCCAACGATGACCAGCGGATACCCAACGGCCTGGGCGGATGGGCCTACACCGGGAAGCGCGGCGTGGACGACACGGCGGCGGAGGCCGCGGCCCTGCGGCTGCGGGGCGTGCTGCCGGTGTGTCTGTTCACCGGAAGCGACCGAGAGGTGCCGGACGCCCGGCGTATCTACGGACAGGCCATGGAGCGCCTGCCGGCCATCGGGTGGCTGGCAGACGCGGTGACGCGGCTGATCCGGGGCCAGCTGCGGCGGGGATAGGACGGTATTCGACACATTGCGACGGGAAGCGACGAAATGTGTCCGTGTTCGACATGAGTCGACGGGAAGCGACGGGAAACGACGGGAAACGACGGGAAACGACGCAAAAGGAGTTGTTCCCTATGACAAACACGAAAACCAAGACTTCCCCGGCAAAGGCGATCGCCGCTGTTGTGATCGCGGTCATTCTGGCGTTCACGCTGGTGTGCCTGCTGACGGGGAACATCAACCCCGTGTGCCGTGTCACCGCCATGCTGATGCCGGTGTGGCTGGCCGCCGAGCTGCGCCTGCTGTGCACGCTGCTGTAACGGGGCACCGGCTGATTTTGCTGTTTTCTTCCCTTTTCTCTTTCTTATTTGCGAAAAACGCGGACGCAGGTGCGTCCGCGTTTTTCATCGTCCGGACGCGTAAAGACGGCGCAAAGAATACTACGAACTCCGAACTATTTTCCCGAGAAAACCCTGTATTTGTAACGCTTTCGTGAATTCTGCGCCGTTCCGCTTGCAAGTCGGCGGCGGGGATGGTACACTTACACATTATTACAGTTTTACCCTGGGTGCGTGGGCGCTGCAGGCGGAAGAAGGAGGGACGGATATGGCCGGCTTCAGCGTGAAAAAACCGCTGACGATCTTTGTGACGGTGCTGGGCATTATCGTGCTGGGCGTGGTGGCGTATCTGAAAATGACACCGGATCTGCTGCCCAACATGGACTTTCCCTATGTCATCATCGTCACTTCTGATCCCGGCGCCAGCCCGGAGTCCATCGAGCAGTCCATCACCAGGCCGGTGGAGCAGGCCATGGCTACGCTGGATAAGATCAAGACCGTCACCTCCACCAGCCAGGACAGCGTATCCATGGTCACGCTGGAGTTTGAGGACGGCGCCAATATGGACACCATCAGTGTGGACATCCAGCAGAAGATCTCCGTATTGCAGGGCAGTTGGGATGACACCGTTTCCGCCCCCTATGTGCTGAAGATCAATCCCTCCATGCTGCCGGTGATGGTGGCCGCCGTGACCCGGGAGGACATGGACGTGTACGCGCTCAGCGATTTCGTCACCGGAGAGCTGTCCCCCAAGCTGGAGGGCGTGTCCGGCGTGGCCAGCATTTCGGTCAGCGGCGCCGTGACCCGGGAGGCCCATGTGATCCTGGACGAGGCCAAGCTGGACGCCCTGTCGGAGAAGCTGGCGGATGCGGTGCGTACCGAACTGAACAAGACGAAGCTGGATCTGCAGAAGGCCAAGGACCAGGTGGAAAAGGGGCAGGCACAGCTGGATGAGGCCAAGGAGGCCATTGCCGCCGGCGCGGCGGCCAAGGCGGGCGCGGCGGTGGATAAGCTGTACGAATATCTGAAGGAGGCCCGGGGCCAGATCCCGGGGCCAGACCCGGATCCGGATCCCGGTGGGCCGCCCATCACCGTGCCCGGGAAGGAGAAGCTGGAACAGCTGAAAAAGACGCTGGAACGGCTGAACGCGACGCTGGATAAGCTGATGCAGGATCTGGAAAGCGGCGAGCTGAAGCGGGAGGTCACCAGTGAGGTCTATGACCTGACGCTCTCCCTGATCGACGGCATTACCCAGCTGACGGAGGCGCAGATACAGCTGGATGAGGCCATGACCCAGATCGAGGCCGGCATGGACCAGATCAACGAGGCGTACAAGTCCATCGCCGACCAGACGGACGTGGGCGGTATGCTGTCCATCTCCGCCGTCAGCCAGCTGCTGACGGCACAGAATTTCGCCATGCCTGCCGGGTACATTGAGGACGACAGCGGCGTGAAATACATGGTATCCGTGGGCGAGAACGTGTCCTCCCGCCAGGAGCTGGAGGATATGGTGCTGCTGGACCTGGGCATGGACGGCATCGAGCCGGTGACACTGGGCGACATCGCCACCGTGGTGGTCACGGACAACGCCGGGGAGCTGTACACCAAGGTCAACGGCGACAACGGCATTCTCATCACCTTTACCAAGCAGTCCAACTACGCCACGGCGGAGGTGTCCAATAACATCAGCGCACGGTTCGAGGAGCTGGAGGGCCAGTACGAGGGATTGTCCTTCGCGCCGCTGATGGACCAGGGCGACTATATCTACCTGATCGTGGAGACCATCACCTCGTCGCTGCTGTGGGGCGCGCTGTTCTCCGTGGTCATTCTGTACCTGTTCCTGCGGGATTGGCGGCCCACGGTCATCACGCTGGTATCTATCCCCGTCAGCGTGATCTTTGCCATCGTACTTATGTACTTCACCGGCGTGACCATCAACATGATCTCCCTGAGCGGTCTGGCCGTGGCGGTGGGTATGCTGGTGGATAACTCCGTGGTGGTCATTGAGAATATCTACCGCCTGCGGGCCAAGGGCGCCACCATCATTCAGGCGGCGGTGTCCGGCGCGGGCCAGGTGCTGGGCGCGGTGACGGCCTCTACCCTGACCACCGTGTGCGTGTTCGCGCCCATCGTGTTCGTAGAGGGCCTGACCCGCCAGCTGTTCACCGACCTGGCGCTGACCATCACCTACTCGCTGCTGGCCAGCCTGCTGGTGGCGCTGACACTGGTGCCGGCGATGGCCAGCGGTATGCTGCGCCGGCCCATGGTGCAGAAGCCGGGCCTGCTGGACAAGGTCTATCCCGCCTATCGGAAGGCCATCGCTTTTTCGCTGGACCACAAGGCCGGCGTGCTGCTGCTGTCGCTGGTGCTGCTGGTGACCAGTGCCGGCGCGTGCCTGCGCCGCGGCTTTACCTTTATGCCGGAGATGGATATGAACAACCTGTCCCTGACCATCACCATGCCGGAGGACACCTCCCGCGAGGAGGCGGTACGGCTGGCCGACGAGGTGCTGGAGCGGGTGATGACTGTGGACGACGTGCAGGACGCCGGCTTTATGATGGGCGGCGGCACCATGGGCGGCCTGAACATGGGCGGCGCCATGGGCGGCGCGTCCGGCGGCAGCTATGACGTGGAGGGCTACATCACCATGCCGGAGGGGACCTTCGGCTCTGTGGCGGGGAAGGAGATCGAGACGCTGTGTGCCGACCTGCCCTGTGAGGTGACGGCCAGCGGCGTGATGAGCGGTATGATGAGCTATATGACCGGCAGCGGCGTGTCGCTGCAGGTGTTCGGCAGCGATATGACGGATCTGCAGAGCAGTGCCCGGACCATCGCCCGGCGGCTGGAGCAGGTGGAGGGCGTCGGCGAGGTCAGCGACGGGCTGGACGCCTCGGCCCCGGCGCTGCAGGTGACCATCGACCGGAAGGCGGCGGCGGAGAAGGGTCTGACCGTGGCCCAGGTGTATATGCAGATCGCCGCGGCGCTGCAGAGCAGCGCCAGCGTCTCTGATGTGACGCTGGACAGCGAGGACATGGACCTGACCGTGGACGCGGCGGAGGGCAGCGTCCTCAAGCGGGAGAACCTGCTGGAGCTGGAGTTGTCGGCGGAGAGCAGCGCGTCCTCCGCCATGACTGGCAGCGCCTCAGGCATGACCGGCAGTAGCGCCGCGGGGCAGCTGACCGGCGGCAGTGAGGAGGACAAGACCTTCAAGCTGGGCGATGTGGCCACCGTGACGGAGACGGTGTCCATGAACACCATCTCCCGTGACCAGCAGCGCCGGTGCGTTACCGTGACCGCCGCCATCGCCGATGGCTACAACGTCACCCACGTGACCTCCGCGGCGCAGCAGGCCGTCAGCGGTCTGACGCTGCCGGAGGGCGTCACCGCGGAATTCAACGGAGAGAACGAGCAGATCATGGAGGCCATGAGCCAGCTGCTGTTGATGCTGCTGCTGGGCGTGGTGCTGGTGTACTTCATCATGGTGGCACAGTTCCAGTCGCTGAAGTCCCCGTTCATCGTCATGTTTACCATCCCGCTGGCCTTTACCGGCGGCTTCCTGGCCCTGCTGATCGCGGGGATCGAGGTATCTGTCATCAGCCTGATCGGCTTTGTGATGCTGGTGGGCATCATCGTCAACAACGGTATCGTGCTGGTGGATTACATCAACCAGCAGCGGCTGTCCGGCATGGAGCGCCGGGAGGCGATCATCGACGCGGGCGTGACCCGCCTGCGGCCGATCCTGATGACCAGTCTGACCACGATTTTGGGCCTGATCGTCACCGCCACGGCGAAAAACGCCGGCACGGCGCTGATGCAGCCCATCGCCGTGGTCTGTATCGGCGGACTGCTGTACGCCACGCTGATGACGCTGTTCGTGGTGCCCTGTATGTACGACATGATGAACAAGAAGGACATGCAGAAGGTGGACGAGAGCGAATTGCAGATCGTGGATATGTGAGCAAAAAAAGAAAGCCCCGCGGGGCTTTCTTTTTTTACGCTTAATAGGCCAGCTTCTCGGCCAGATAGGCCTTCAGCTCGCTGATGGGAATACGCACCTGCTCCATGGTGTCGCGCTCGCGGACGGTGACGCAGTTGTCGCCGGGGTGCTCGGCATCGCCCACGGTGTCGAAGTCCACGGTGATGCAGAAAGGAGTGCCCACCTCGTCCTCGCGGCGGTAGCGCTTGCCGATGGAGCCGGTCTCGTCGAAGTCCAGCATCCACTCCTTGGACAGGTCCTCGTAGATCTTGCGGGCGGGCTCGGAGAGCTTCTTGCTCAGGGGCAGGATGGCGGCCTTGTAGGGGGCCAGGGCCGGGTGCAGGTGCAGCACCACGCGGACGTCGTTCTTCTCCGCGTCCACGACCTCCTCGTCGTAGGCGTCCACCAGCACGGCCAGGACGCTGCGCTCCACGCCCAGGGACGGTTCGACCACATAGGGGATGTAGCGCTCGTTGGTCTCCGGGTCGAAGTAGGTCAGGTCCTTGCCGGACACGGTCTGGTGCTGGGTCAGGTCGTAGTCGGTGCGGTCCGCCACGCCCCACAGCTCGCCCCAGCCGAAGGGGAACAGGAACTCGAAGTCCGTGGTGGCCTTGGAGTAGAAGCACAGCTCCTCGGGGTCGTGGTCACGCAGGCGCAGGTTTTCGTCCTTCAATCCGATGCCCAGCAGCCAATTGTGGCAGAAGGTGCGCCAGTAGTTGAACCACTCCAGGTCGGTGCCGGGCTTGCAGAAGAACTCCAGCTCCATCTGCTCGAACTCGCGGACGCGGAAGATGAAGTTGCCCGGGGTGATCTCGTTGCGGAAGGACTTGCCAATCTGGCAGACGCCGAAGGGCAGCTTGCGGCGGGTGGTGCGCTGGGTGTTCACAAAGTTGGTGAAGATGCCCTGGGCCGTCTCGGGACGGAGATAGACGGTGTTCTTGGCATCCTCGGTGACGCCCTGGAACGTCTTGAACATCAGGTTGAACTGGCGGATATCGGTGAAGTTGTGCTTGCCGCAGGAGGGGCAGGGGATGTTGTGCTCCTCCACAAAGTCCTTCATCTCCTGCTGGGAGAAGGCGTCGATGGGCTTGCTGAGCTCAAAGCCGTTCTCGTGGCACCAGTCCTCGATGAGTTTGTCGGCGCGGAAGCGCTCCTTGCACTCCTTGCAGTCCATCAGGGGATCGGAGAAGCCGGCCAGATGGCCGCTGGCTACCCAGGTCTGGGGGTTCATGAGGATGGCGGCGTCCTGCCCCACGTTGTAGGGGTTCTCCTGGACAAATTTCTTCCACCATGCCTTCTTGATGTTGTTCTTCAGCTCCACGCCCAGGGGGCCGTAGTCCCAGGTGTTGGCCAGGCCGCCGTAGATCTCGCTGCCGGCGAAGATGATGCCGCGGTTTTTGCAGAGGGCGACGATCTTGTCCATCGTCTTTTCGGTGTTTTTCATGGTGAGGTTCCTCCTATATGAAGTGTTTTGGCAACAAAAAAACGCCCTGAGCCGGTAAGGCTCAGGGCGAACTAAACATAGTCCGTGGTTCCACCTGAATTTGGATACTTCCACACTCTTCTGCCGGTAACGGGGCTTCCGGCGGGCATTTCCTCCCGCGGCTCAGGGCCGCCACGCCCGTCATCGCCTGTATCGGGAAAAGAATAGCACGTTTCGGGGTAGTTGTCAAGCACGCAAAGCAAAAACCGCCGCAGCTGCGGCGGTTTTCGGCTGTTTTCGGTTACTTTCCGGCGGCCATGACCTTTCCGGCGGCGTCCACCACCAGACGGTCGGTCTTTGCGCCGGCGGCGCTCTTGCTGAAGCTCACTGTCCACGCGCCGGAGGTGACGTCATAGGTGGCGTACACCTGATCGTACGCGCCGGTGTACTGGGCCTTGGCCGCGTCGATGGCGGCCTGCTGGCTGACGCTCTTGCGGCCGATCTGGGCGGTGCCCAGAATGGACAGCAGCGCATCGCGGTTGGCGTTCCACACCTCGGTGGTCATGGTCTCGGAGGGGGAAGCCACATAGCTGCCCGGTACGTCCTCAAAAAAGATGTCCGCCATGACCATGGTGCCCTTTTCCGTGTTCTCCTCCGTGTGCTGCCAGACCTTCATGCCGTTGGCAAGGGTCAGCTCCTCGCTGGTGACGCCGGTGCCGCAGATGCCGTAGCCTCCCGTCCAGCACAGCAGGGTGTAGCTGACAGTGGGGTCATCGGTCTTGTAGAAGCGGATGCCCTCGGTCTTGTCGGTGCCGTTATCAGACACCTGCTCCCAACTCCAGCCCTCAGGCAGGTCCAGCGCCATGTCCACATAGCCGTGGGTGAACTCGGCGGTGGTGACGGTGGGCTGGGGGTCCGGCGCGGGATCGGGGTCGGGCTTGTCGTCGTTGTTCTTTTTGCCGCAGGCCATCAGCG
>ENA-OZTQ01000157-OZTQ01000157.1-human-gut-metagenome-genome-assembly--contig:-NODE-157-length-12680-cov-7.138693_pt1 | contig 12680 bp, 10 predicted proteins | sample MGYA00244231_ERZ653992 | MGnify/ENA primary metagenome ERZ653992 (study PRJEB26926, sample SAMN06164456) | human gut metagenome | biome: ENVO:00009003; feature: ENVO:2100002; material: ENVO:00002003... | reverse complement strand
CAGGTCGCCGCTATATTCAGCCATTGTCCATGTGTAGGCGGTCCAGGGCTGGCCGAAGCCGGCGCGGCCGAATTTGGGTGTCCAGCCGGTGGATTTCATGGTCCAGGTGTCTTTGCCGGTGGTAGGTTTGTCCCATACGGGCAGTTCGGTCTCGCCGTAGAGGAGTTCTACTTTGTCGCGGGTGTTGAGTCTCCAGAAGCTGGTCTGGCGCACGGAGCCGAGGTAGAAGCAGAGGGCCTCGGGTGAGGTCATGTCGGTGTATCTGTTGGCGGCGGCGATGTTGGGGATTACGTATACGGCGTTGAAGGTGCCCCAGTAGAGGTGGTTTTTCCACACTTGCATTCCGGCGGTGTAGGTTGTGCGGAGGGCTATGGCGTGGGCGTCGTAGTCGGAATATTTCCAGATGATGGGCCATTCGGTGGCGTTGATGTCGACGGGTTGCAGGCCGTTGTCGGGCACTTTGGGGCCTTTCACTACGGTTGAGACGGCGAGTGAGGCGGTGTTCCAGCCGCCCACGTACATGTAGCCGTTGTAGACGCAGAGTTCTGCGGCTTCGTTGGCCATCCAGCCTACGATTTTAAATTGCCACGGGTTGGTTTTGTCGCCGTACCAGCGGAGCACTGCGCCACGGTCTTTGCCGTTGGCGTCGGTGATGCGCACGCCGCAGTAGAGCACGCCGTTGTGCACGTACCAGCGGCGGATGTCGGTGATGGCGTTGCCGTCAATGTCGGTGAGGGCTTTGCAGCCGATGAATTTGCCTGCGTCGGTGTCGTAGGCGAAGAACGAAGAGCCTACGGTTTGGCCTGAGGTGGAGCCGTAGAGCGACGGGCCGCCGAAGAATGCCACGCCGTTGTGGTAGCCTGCCGAGCGCAGGCCCTGGCAGTCCTGGAGCAGTTTGTCGTAGTCGCCGCCCGAAGGGGTGATGTCCTGCACGGAGCCTGTGGTGATGTCGTAGCAGTAGATGCGGGGGATGCGTGTGTCGCTGTACTGGGCGTATTAGGGTTTGATGGCGCCGTGAACGGTTTGCCCGTAGATGCCCGATTCACATTCGCACACCCAGCTGTTGTTCATGTAGCCTTTTGAGATGTCGGAGCCCGGTCTGGAAGCTGCTCCGAGGCCTGCGGAGCCGCCGACGCACAGTAGTTGGTGTTGGTGCACCAGTAGACTTTGTTGTCGGCCACGGTCATGCCCCACAGGTACGACTGGTTGTGTTTTACTCGGCCGCCGGCGTTGAGGCCCTGGTCGATGGTGGCGTCGCTGAGGCCGTAGGGTTCATAGTGGTTGCGTTGGTCGCCGATGCCGTAGAAGATTTCATCGACGGGGGCGGCGTAGATGGTGTCGACTTTCATTGTGCCGGTGTCGGCCATGTCGGGCAAAGTGCGGTTGAACACCAGGTTCATATACAGGGGAAGCACTTTGTAGAAGTACGGGCCGACGATGTTGATGAGGGAGTCGATGAAGTTGTCGCCGGGAGCCTGCCGCAGGTTGCCTGAACGGAAGCGCCGGAGCACTTCAGGCATGGCTGCGCGGTCTTTGTCGGTGAGGCGCCCGTTGGTGACGGTTTCAATGAACTCCATGGCCTGTTGGTCGTTTAGTTGTGAAAGTGCCTGGCGTGCTTCAGGCGACGGAGTTTCGGGGGCAGGCGCGGCATTTGCGGCTGCCATGCCTCCGGTGAGCGCTATTATGGCTGAAGCGGCAAGTATTTTTAGTATAAAATTGGATTACATAGGTACAGCTGTTGATTAATTCGAAATTGTTTAGGGATGGTGGGTTGTCAGTCGGCGGGATTCTCCATTGTTATGAACACGGGCTCATGGCCGGTGTCGGGGAGAAAGATTTCGGTAAGGTCGCGTAAGCGAACGGCGGCGTACATAGAGGGTGACAAGACGGGCACAGCCACTTGGCTGTCGGGGTTGAGGTCGGTGTCTACCACCATTTCAACTGTGTTGTCGGCATCGTGGAGCAGAGAGAGGGGCCCTACGCCCCCCACGGGTGTCGCGAGTATCTGCATCAGGGTGTCGGGGCTGACGAACGACACGCGGCTGACGCCGCGTCCGGCGGTGAAGGCCCGTGTCACGAAGGGTTTGTCGCCGGGCATGGTCACCAGATGTAAGCGTGTCTTCTGGCGGTTGCTCACCAGCAGGTTTTTTATCAGCGTCACGCCGAGGTCGCGGCCCACGGCCCGGCAGTCGTCGATGGTGACGGCGGCGTCGCAGCAGGCCACGCGGAAGTGGATGCCCAGGTTGAGCAGGCGTTGCAGGGCTTGTTGTTGAAGCGGGGTGGCGCCGTCTGGCACGGCATCGGTGTATATGGGTCCGGTCATTACAGTGCGGTGATGGTTACGGGTCGGTCTGTGTAGGTGATGCGAACGCTCAGTGTGCGAGTGGCGGCGTTGTAGTGCCAACCCTGCTGGCGGATGGCCTTGAGCGAGGAGAAGCTGTCGAGGCGCAAGGGCACGTCGTCGGGGTCGGAGCCGACCACGGTGACGATGCGAGGAGGACGCGGTGTGTCGGTGATGTCGAAGGTGAACACGCGCACGTCGGCCATGCCCTCGAAGGTGCCGGTGCTGCTGACGCGAATCTGGGTCTCGGCGTTCTGGCGGCGTCCGGTGAAGGTGTCAAGGCGGTATTGGGCGTCCTGCAGCGACGTCGGCGACTGATGGTTGTCGTCGAACAGTGTGTAGGATGTTTCGGCGGTGGAGGGGAAGTATTTCACCGTGAGGAAGCGCGGATCGTACTGCTGCACGTTTTCGAGCGGTTCCATATACTGAGGTATGAAGCTGCCGGCGCGCACAAACAGCGGCAGACGGTCGAGGGGTGCTTTGACGGTAGCCGTGCTGCCACCCTTGTGATATACCGAGGGGTTATACCAGTCGACCCACTGCGAGCCTTTGGGGAAGAACACCTTGCGGCTGCGCTGCCCGGGGTTAAAGACAGGCGCCACCAGCACCTCGTCGCCCCACAGATACTCGTCGGCGATGTTGGCAAGGCGGCTGTCGGAAAGCGTGTCGCGGAAGTTGAGCGGACGCGCCAGCGGAGCCCCCGTGGTAACATTCTCGTAAGCCAGCGTGTAGTTGTAGGGGAGCCACTGATAGCGCATCTTTATGTAGCGCTTGCTGATGTCCTCATACTGCGGATAGTTGTAAGGTTCCGGCTTATGCTGAGCGTGAGTGCGGAGCATAGGCGAGAAAGTGCCCATCTGGAGCCAGCGCACATAGAGTTCGGGGTCGGTGGGATTCTTGGGGTCAACGGCGAAGCCGCCCACGTCGGAACCCATGTACCCCAGGCCGCTGAGGCCGCTGCTGAGCATGAGTTTCACCTGCGGCTGCAGACCGCCCCACGAGCGACTGACGTCAGTTGTCCAGGGGAAGACGGCATAGCGCTGCAGACCAGTGGTGCCGCCGCGCATCATCAGCAGCGGACGCTGTTGAGGGAAGTCGCTGCGCAGCCCGTCGAAGATAAGTTTGCTCCATTCATTGCCGTAGATGTTGTGATATTGTTCGGCGCTGAGGCCGTTGGCGTGCATAATGCTGAGGGGATGCACCTCCGGTTCGCCCAGGTCTCCCCACCATCCGGCCAGGCCTTCGGCGGTGAGCGGTTTGAGGCGGTTCCACAGCCATGTGCGCGTGGCGGGGTTCGACACGTCGAACATGCCGCTCTCGCCCACCCAGATGGTAACGTCGTGGTTACGGCCTTCGGCGTCGCGCACCGTCAGACCCTTCTCCACCAGCTCGTTGTAGACGTCGATGGCGCCCTTCTTGTTGATGTAAGGCTGCGAGATTGGCACCACGTTTACGCCCTTCTCCCTGAAGTTGCGCAACATGGCGGCGTGGTCGGGCCAGCGCGCCGTGTCCCATGCCAGACGACCCATATCCGTCTCCTGCCCGTACCAGTAGAGGTCGAGAATCATACCGTCGACGGGATAACCGCGACTCTTCAGCGTGTCGATGACCCCTTCGGCCTCTTTCTGATTGTGATAGCCGTATTTTGAGGTTATGTAACCGAGCGTCCAGAGGGGCGGCAGGGGCTGACGGCCTGTGAGGGCTGTGAAGCGGTCGGTGGCGCCGGCCAGCGTGCCGCCTGTGTTGATGAGGTAAGCGGCAATGGGACGCACGGCGTCCGACGAGTAGGTGATGGTGTCGCCCAACACCACCAGGCCGCGTGCATAATCGTCGAAGAGGATGCCATAGCCGGCGTCAGACACAATATACGGCACTGAGATGCCCATCTGGCTGATGCGCGGGTCTCCCTCGGTGTAACCGTAGTTCTGACGGTTGTAGAACGTCAGCGAGTCGCCGTTGAGACGCAGACTGTGTCCGCGTTCGCCGGCGCCGTAGATGTTGCCCTGACGCGGCGCTGTGAGGCTGATGCGCCTCTCGCCCGGATTGTTGAGCCAGTCGGCGCCCTGCAGCAGAATGCGGCCCTTTTGGTCGCGGAAGGTCAGACAGCCTGTCTTGCGGTCCACCATCACCGATGCCGAGTCGGTGAACAGCTCCACGCCGGCCGGCGTACTCTCCACCCGGTAACGGGCCTCCGGACGTATGGCGATGCCTTGCGAAGGCTCATACGTCTCGCTGCTGCCTTCGGGCAGTGCTACCACCCGAATCACCGACGCCGTGTAAGGCGTAATCTGCAGCGTGCCGGCGTCGGTGCGCACCGTAACGCCGTTTTTGGTGTCGGCGATGCCGCGCACCCCGGCAAGAGCCGCTCCCCCAAGCGCTATGGCGGCAACGCCAAGAGCTGCTATAGCTAATCTTTTCATAGTATGCTTATGTTGTGTTTTTTACCTTGTAAAACCCGCCGGCGAAACCCATTGTTTAACACCCCTTTATTAAGGACGGGTCAAACAACGGGTCAAACCCATTATGAGGCTCTTTGGCTGCGCGGCGTCAGAGCTCCAGGTCGGTGTCCGTAACCACGTTGAAGGGCAAGCCGTTCTTGGCCAGCATGGTCAGGAAGGGATCCGGGTCGAACTCCTCCACATTATGCACACCTGGCATCACCCATTTGCCGGTGAGGAACATGGCGGCACCTACCATGGCGGGCACACCTGTAGTATAGCTCACCGCCTGAGCCCCCGTTTCGTTGTAAGCCGCCTGATGCGAGCAGTTGTTGTAGATGTAATAGGTGGAGTGTTTGCCGTGCTTGTCGAGGCCCGAGATGCGGCAGCCAATGCTCGTTTCGCCGGTGTAGTTTTCTCCCAGCGAGCCGGGGTCGGGCAGCACGGCCTTAAGGAACTGGATAGGCACAATTTCGCGGCCCTCATACATCACCGGGTCGATGCGCGCCATGCCTATGTCCTGTATCACACGCAGATGAGTGAGGTATTCCTGCCCGAACGTCATCCAGAAGCGAGCCCTCTTTATGGTGGGGAAGTTGAGCACCAGGCTCTCCAGCTCCTCGTGATAGAGCAGATAGCTCTCACGCTCGCCTATGTTGGGATAAGTAAGCGGACGGTGAATCTCCAGATTCTTGGTCTCTATCCACTTGCCGTCTTCGTAATAGCGACCCGGTTGGGTGATTTCGCGAATATTGATTTCGGGGTTGAAGTTGGTGGCGAAGGCCTTGCCGTGGTTTCCGGCGTTGCAGTCAACGATGTCGAGATACTCCATGCGGCTGAAGTGATGCTTGGCGGCGTAAGCCACAAAGATGGCGCTTACGCCGGGGTCGAAGCCGCAGCCCAGTATGGCCGTGAGACCCGCTTTCTCAAAGCGTTCGCGATAGGCCCATTGCCACGAATATTCAAAATGAGCCTCGTCGAGCGGCTCATAATTGGCCGTGTCGAGATAATTGACGCCGCACTCCAGGCAGGCATCCATTATGGTAAGGTCCTGATACGGCAGCGCCACGTTGATGCAGATATCGGGTTTGTGGCGGTTGAAGAGCTCCACCAACTCGGGCACCTTGTCGGCGTCCACGCGGTCGGTAACAATGTTCTTGTATCCGGTGCGCTGCTCCACGGCCTGCGCCAGGCGGTCGCACTTCTCCTTGGTGCGCGAAGCCAAAACCAGCTCAGTGAAAATCTCCGGATGCTGCGCACATTTGTGAGCCACTACGGAGCCAACACCGCCGGCTCCTATGATGATTGCTTTTCCCATTTTCAAAATCAATTTTTATTCGACTGCAAATTTACGAAATTTTTAGTAATTTTGCCGAAAATAGACCAGAATAATGAATCAGATACAGATAGCCGGCCTCTCAGGGCTTGAACAGGCGGCCCGCGAGTTCGCCGCTCTGCTCGACGACCGCACGGTTATAGCCTTCCGCGGCGCCATGGGTGCCGGAAAAACTACTTTCATAGCGGCTCTGTGCCGGGTGCTCGGCGTGGAAGAGCCGGTGTCGTCGCCCTCCTTCGCCATCATCAATGAATACCGCTCCGACGAAACCGCAGAACTCATCTATCACTTCGACTTCTACCGCATCGAGAAGCCTGACGAGGCGCTGGAAATCGGCGCTCCCGACTATTTCGACTCGGGCGCTCTCTGCCTGGTGGAATGGCCCGAGAAGGTCAGCGATATTCTGCCGGGCGACACGCGGTTCGTCTCCATCTCGGTCAACGACGATGGCTCGCGCACTCTCACTATAGACGACTAAGGTCTTATGATTGAGCTGCTACAACTCGGCGTGGTCGACAGCACCAACGCCTGGCTGCGTTCACACCGGCCCGCGACGCCGTTGGCTGTCATGGCCGCCGAGCAGACGGCAGGCCGCGGACAACGGGGAAATGTATGGCTGGCCGAGCCGGACCAAAACCTGCTCTTCAGCCTCTATTATCTGCCCGAGGCTCTCCCCTCGCCTCTCCAGTTCGCACTCAGCGAGGCCGTGGCGCTCGCCGTGGTGCGTCTCCTTGACGACTATCAAATTCGGGCAAAGATAAAATGGCCCAACGACATTTACGTCGGCAACAGCAAGATTTGCGGCATACTCATTGAGAACGGTGTGACGCAGATGGTGGAAAACAGCATCATCGGCATAGGTCTCAACGTGAATCAGACCACCTTCCCGGCCGTTCTGCCCAATCCCTGCTCCATGGCGCAGCTCACAGGACGCACCGCGGCACCGGAGTCCGTGGCCCGGCGACTGCTCACCCACCTCGAGACGCTGCTGCCTCTTGCCTCCGAGGCTGAGGGGCGCGAGGCTCTTCACACCGCCTTCCTCGACACGCTGTGGCGCCGCGACGGACAGCCGCATCCTTTCCGCGACACCGCCACCGGCACCTGCTTCAACGCCGTCATAGCCGGTGTAAGTCCGCGCGGCTTCCTGCTGCTCGACAAAGCAGACGGTTCGCCAATTCTCTCATACGCTTTCAAAGAGGTAGCCTTTACCGGCATCTGAACCAACCCGCGCCTCTCTGATTTTTCCGCCTCTCAAACCGATTTTTCAAAAAAATTTAAATTTTTTTGAAAAATATTTGCTGTGTCCCCGAACATATATTATCTTTGCAAAACAAACCTAAAATCATTTTCCCATGAAAAATCCATTTGCACTTCTCGTGCTCATCGTCACCGGCTATGATTATCATTGTTAAACTAAAAAAGGGAGTATATGAGAAACAAATTCATTTTAGTTGCGGCGCTGACAGCCATCTTTATGGCAATATGCTCATTCGGAGCAAATGCACAGAAACGCATTTCGGAAATAGATTTCAACATCCGATTGGGGGCATGGGTTTACGAGAACTTCTGGCACATGGGAATAAGCAAAGTTTCGTGTGACTACGATTCTGAGGGTCGTCTCAAAACTGCAAAATTCGTCTTTTCAACGGTTTTGTATGGCAACGCATTGCCGTCATCAATGCAAAAAAAAAGCCAATGACGATCATATTGGCCGCGACACGTCGATGGTTGCTTTGACATGGTATGCCGACTCTGTGGTTGTTGAGGGTAAGAAACCTTTTGAAAACGACCGGTTCAGATTAAAATATCTGCTCGACAATGGCAGAGCCATACAACTCACAGACGGAAAAGTGGAGCAGCGTTTCTTCTACAACAGCAAGGGAGAGATGACTGATGCTATTTATCGGTTCGGCAGACCCAATCAGATTATTACATCATTTACTCACCAAAATCAGTCGATTGCGCAGGTTAAAGGTCCGCAAAGTGATTTCATGCCTACGTTTTATGACCAAACGTGGGGTGCGTCGGATGTGGTAACAAGTTATACCCCGGGCACAATTCCAAACCATACAGGAATAGACATGATAATGCTTGAAAGGATGCCTTTCTTCAATATGTTGATGTTTTTGGCCGGCATCGACGGCAAACACTCCGAGTTCTTGCCTCAAAGCAGGATTTATGCCAGCCATAAGGATCCAAAGTATTACTACTACGAATTAGACAGCGACAATCTTCCTACCAAGATTACATCGGCTGCCCTTTTGGCTGATTCCACCATTGTGAATCTGCGCTACGTCTCCGCCCCCCCTTACGATCCGGGCAGTGTAAATTCCACCACGGCAGATGCCGATGTCATCAACATTCAGGGGCGCGTAGCCACAGTGTCGACAGGCAGATACATAGCCGCATACGATTTACAGGGGCGCAAGGTGGCAAGCTCGCCCAACGGCACGGTAACGCTGCCTCAGGCAGGCATATACATTCTGCGCAGCGGCTCCGCAACAATGAAAGCGGCTGTAAGATAACACTTCCCTGCCTCAGGGAAACAGGGGCGTCAGAGCAGGGAGCTGTCGTTTTTGGTCCGGCTGATGCACAGCACCTCATCGACGCCGGGAATATTCTCTATGGATGAAATGGTGTGTTCCAGCTCCTCCATGGAATGAACCTCAAAGCTGACTGTGATAACAGCAATGTTATCGCAGTCTTCGCTGTTAAGATGGCGCATGTCGAGGCCCTGTTGCTCGGTGATGCACTCGATGACGTCGCTGAGCAGATGATAGCGGTCTACGCCGGTGATGCGCAGGGTGGCCTGGTAAAGCAGCTGCGGATTCTCGGGGAAGTCGACCTCGGTGATGCGATCGCCGTGGCGCGAGGCCGAACGGATTGCCACCGGGCACGAACGGCGGTGTATGGTAACGCTGTCGTCGGCATTGCGGAAGCCAACCACCTCCTCGCCCGGTATGGGGTTGCAGTGTTCGCAGCGGCGGTAGGGAAGGCGCGGCAGGGCGGCGTAGAAGTCGCGCAGGGCCTTCTGCGCCTTGAAGGTGTGCGCAAAGGGGAGCCAGTCGGGCCGCGGAGTAGCCTCGGCGTCGGTGCCCACCTCAACCACATCGCCGCGCCGAAGCACTGTCTTCACGGAGCTCAGCTTGCCGTTGATGCGCACATGGGTGGCGTGTCGCGCCATGGCGTCGTCCACCTCAAAGGCAAAATCTATTGCCGTGGCGTTCTTGGGCAGAATCACCTCGCGGCCCTGAGGGGTGAACACGCGTATGTCGTCGTTATAGAAGAGCGTGGCGGCCGAGTCAAGAATATCCATCCGCTCGGAGCTTGAGGCGGCGTCGTCGAGGACGCGGCGGAACTTCTCGAGCCAGGCGTGTATGGCAGGGTCGTTGACCTCGCCGGTGCGTCCCAAACGGCTTTCGCGCTGCATACGCTCGGAGGCTATGTGAATCTCCTCCCACCGGCCGCCGGCAAGCAGCTTGAGATGGAAGCTCTGATAGCCGTTTTCCTTGGGCGAGTCGATATAATTGGTGGCAGAGCCGGGCTTCTCGCGATATATGTCGGTGAGGGCGGAATAAATCTGCAGCGCCGCCTCCTTCTCGCAGGCATGGTCGGCATTTTCCGGAAAGACCACGCGGATGTAATGGCGCCCCTCCACATGGGCAAAGGAACATTCATGGTCGCGCATCTTGCGGTTTATCGACGACGGCAGGCGATAGCGCACCTCGGTGTGGGCTGGCAGGCCGCGACGTGCCAGAGCGGCGTCGAGACCGGCGGCGAAAGCCTCTATGGCGGCACCCTCCTCGCGCCGGTAGCGCTCCATACGCGCCTCTATGCGCGCATACTCGCGCGGCTGACGGAACCGGAACGACAGGTTCTCCAGCTCAGACTTGATATGATACAGACCCAGACGGTTGGCCAGTGGAGCGTAGAAGAACTCCGTTTCGCCGGCAATCTTCAGCTGCTTGTCGGGCCGCTGCGCCTCAAGCGTGCGCATATTGTGCAGCCTGTCGGCCAGCTTTATCAGCAGCGCGCGCACGTCGGTGTGTATGCTCTGGAGCAGCTGCCGGAAATTGTCAATCTGCTTGCTCTGGTCGTAATTGGCTTTCGGACGTTTGGTTACCACATTCACCAGGGCGGCTACTTCGGAGCCGAAGCGGCCGGTGATGTCGGCCAACGTGTAAGGCGTATCCTCCACCACATCGTGCAGCAGGGCGGCGGCCACCATCCGGGCATCCTGCTCCAGGTCCACACCCACAATGCGGGCCACCGCCAGCGGATGCAGAATATACGGTTCGCCCGACTTGCGGCGCTGCAGGCTGTGGGCGCTGCGGGCAAGCTCGTAAGCCTCATGCACCAGACGCATCCCCTCAGCGTCGAACCGCTTCTCAAGCTGTGCATACAGCTCATTGCGGCGCTCTTCTACCAGTTTGTTGTAATCCATACGTCAGCTATGCTTCAAGAAAATACCATAAAGCGCAAAGTTAGCACAATTCCTTTGAAGAAGCAAAATTCTTGCAGGTAAAGGGGAAAATATTTTGCAGCTTCGGCGAAATACATTAACTTTGCGGCTCAGAACTATTCATTAGCAACATCAACAGAAAAAGAATCTACCTCAACAGATGAAGGATTTCATAAATGAGCTTACCTGGCGCGGCATGATACACTCTGTAATGCCCGGCACAGAGGAACAACTGCGCAAGGAAATGACTACCGCATACTTAGGCATCGACCCGACGGCCGACAGCCTCCACATAGGCCATCTGTGCGGCGTGATGATGCTCAGGCATCTGCAGCGCTGCGGCCACAAACCCATCGTACTGGTGGGCGGCGCCACGGGCATGATAGGCGACCCGTCGGGCAAATCGGCCGAACGCAATCTGCTCGACGAGGAAACGCTGCGCCACAACCAGGAAGCCATAAAGAAGCAGCTGTCGCGCTTCATCGACTTCGACTCCGACGCCCCCAACCGCGCCGAGTTGGTGAACAACTACGACTGGATGAAGCCCTACTCGTTCCTGGACTTCGCCCGCGAGATAGGCAAGCACATCACGGTGAACTACATGATGGCCAAGGACAGTGTGAAACGGCGTCTCAACGGCGAGGCGCGCGACGGCCTGAGCTTTACGGAATTCACCTATCAGCTGCTGCAGGGTTACGACTTCCTGCATCTGTATGAGACACGCGGCTGCAAGCTGCAGCTCGGCGGCAGCGACCAGTGGGGTAACATCACCACCGGCACGGAGCTGATTCGCCGCAAGACAGGCGGCGAGGCCTTTGCCCTGACCTGTCCGCTGATAACCAAAGCCGACGGCACCAAGTTCGGCAAAACGGAACAGGGTAATGTATGGCTCGACGCGCGTTACACCTCGCCCTACCGCTTCTATCAGTTCTGGCTCAACGTGGCCGACGATGAGGCGGAGAAATACCTGAAAATCTTCACTTTCCTGACCGAGGAGGAGATAGCGGCTCTTGCCGCCGAACATGCCGCTGACCCGGGCAAACGCCCTCTGCAGAAGAAGTTGGCCGAGGAGCTGACGGTGCTTGTTCACGGCCGCGAAGCCTACGAGGGCGCCGTGGAAGCCTCTCAGCTGCTCTTCAACCCCAAAGCCGCCGAGGCGCTGCACCGCATTGACGAGGCCACGCTGCTCGACGTGCTCGACGGTGTGCCGACGTTTGAGGTGGAACGCGCCGACATTGAAGCCGGGGTGCCGCTGCTCGACCTGTTGGCTGTGAAGACGAAGATTTTCGGCAGCAAAGGCGAGGCGCGCAAAATGGTGCAGCAAAGCGCCGTGAGCCTCAACAAGGCCAAGGTTACCGACCCGCAGACGGTAATCGGCACCGAGACGCTGCTGCGCGACAAGTACATACTGGTGCAGCGCGGCAAGAAGAACCAGTTCCTTATCACTATAAAATAATTTTACTGCAATGAACATAAAATTTCCTCTCCTGGCATCAGCCGCCACGGCCCTGTTGCTCAGCGCCGGCGCCCTGACGTCGTGCAGCGATGATGACGACAACAAAATCCCCGACAGCATCACCTTCCGTCAGGTTTTGCGCGTGGAACAGTGGAACGACGGCACCACCAACGCCTTCGCCGACTTCATGGTGGTCAACACCCAGACCAACAAGCTGATGAGCATAGAGCTGCCGTCAAAAGCCAACATCACGGCCAACGGCGTACGGCTCGACTACAGCACTCCCGACCCCAAAGACCCGTATAGCTATGCTTACAAAGCTTTCCTGCCCTCGTCGGCCAATGAGGTAACGTTTGTCTTCACCCGCATGCCGGGTGTGGTGCTCACCAACCGCATCAACCTCAGCAACACGCCGATGATTCGCCTGGCCTCCTCAACGGTGGTGAACAACGGCCAGAAATACAACTACACCTCGTCGACGGGCTATCTCACCGGCTCAAAGGTGCGTATAATGCTGCTCGGCAAGGACAAAGAGAACCTCAACAAGCGTTATTACGCCGAGATTTTCAACGACACGTACACCTTCACGGGCGTTCCGGCGGGCCAGTATCAGCTCTGCTCCATGTCTACCGACTCCTGTCTCTTAT
>ENA-OZTQ01000149-OZTQ01000149.1-human-gut-metagenome-genome-assembly--contig:-NODE-149-length-12971-cov-12.192552_pt1 | contig 12971 bp, 8 predicted proteins | sample MGYA00244231_ERZ653992 | MGnify/ENA primary metagenome ERZ653992 (study PRJEB26926, sample SAMN06164456) | human gut metagenome | biome: ENVO:00009003; feature: ENVO:2100002; material: ENVO:00002003... | reverse complement strand
ATGGGGTGCAGCAGCCCCAGCAGGCTCTTCACCAGTGTGGACTTGCCGCTGCCGTTCTCGCCCACGATGCACACATAGTCGCCGCTGTGCACCTGAAAGCTCAGGTGCTCCCACACCGGCTTGCCTTCATAGCCCAGCGCCGCGTCCCGGCAGTCCAGCAATATGCGTTTCTCCTGTTCCATCAGGACAGTCCCTCCTTCAGTGCCGCCGCGTTGGCGGTCATCAGACTGATATAGGTGGCTCCGCCGTCGAATTCCGCCCGGCTCACCGTCTGGCAGGAGTGGAACGTCCGCACCTGCGCCCCGGTGGTCTCGGCGATGGCCTGCGCCACCTTCCGGCTGCTCAGCTCGATGGTGTATACCACCGGTATCTCCTGCTCCTCCACCACGTCGATCAGATATTTCAGCGTGGCGAGGGACGGCTCCGTGTCTCCCGCACAGCCGTGGAACGCCGCCCGGTAATCCAGATCATATTCCCTGCAGAAATACAGCAGCGGGAACCGATCGCCGAACACCAGCAGCCGCCGTGCCGCATGGTCCGTGATGTCCCGGAATGTCTCGTCCAGCGCCTGCAATTCGTCCAGATAGTCCGCCAGCCGAGCCCGATAGCCGTCGGCATTGTCCGGATCGGCCTCACACAGCGTATCGCAGATGGCCCGGCACAGGGCCATGGCGTTCACCGGCGATGTCCAGATGTGCTCGTCGTACTCTATTTCCTCTTCGTGGCCGTCGTGCAGATGCCCATCATGCGCCTCATGGTCATCGTGCTCGCCATGTTCGTCATGTGCGTGGTCATGGCTGCCCTGCATCCCCTCGGCGTACTCCTCCCGGTATGTCTCCACGCAGTCCATCATAGCCAGCCGGTAGGGGATAGCCTCGCCTGCCGCGTCCAGAATGTCCTCCACCCACAGCTCGCTTTCCCCGCCGTTGTAGATGAACACCTCCGCCTCGCTGACGGCGATCACGTCCAGCGGCGTGGGCTCAAAGCTGTGTGTCTCCCGCCCGGCGGGCACCAGCAGCTGTACGTCCACCGCGTCCCCGCCGATCTGCCGCACAAAGTCGTAGTAGGGGAACAGCGTGCACACCACGTTCAGTTTCCCGCTTTGCGGACGGTCCTGCCGCCCGCAGCCCGCCAGCGTCAGCGCCAATACCGCCGCCAGCACCGCTGCGCCTGCTCGTCTCACGTGTCCCGCCTCCTTTGCGTGTCTTGTCTCATAAAATCATAGTATACCACACAATTCGCAAAAAGGGAAGTGCCCGCCTTTTGCGTCCGGACACCGTCTCCCTGCGTATAATTAACGCACTCTTAACACGACAATGAAAAAGTTTCCTAATATGAAAGTGAAGAAATTTGCGCCGGAAAACATGGAAAAACACCTGTGCTTTGCATATATTTAAACGCAGAGCGGCTGAAAAATACCGCAAAAACCACGTTGCAAACGTTAAGATAATGTTAAAGATAATGTTAAAACAGAAAAGACGTTAAAATTGCTAATTGAACCATTCGACGATTTCCTGTATACTTTTTCCATAGTCCGCAGCGTTTTTTTGCGGATGTGTTTTCAGTTGTTCCCGAGACCGCCATCCGGTCAACTTCTCTCCTGACAGATCGAAAAGACCGCCGTCCGGCGGTCTTTTTTGTCCCCTTCCCCCGCCTGTTAATAAACCTACAATCGGTTTCCTCAAAAGAAAATCATTCGTCGTCCGTTGCAAAAATCCCGGAACCCCGCCAAAAACTGAATGGTTCAATGTAAAAAAGAAGCAAAAACCATATAAAATATGTGGAAAAATCCGTTCATAGAATGTTAAAAATGTACAATATGGCGCTCAATTTTTATAAAAACTGCTAATTGCGGGCGGAAAGAGTTTCCTGTATACTTTTTTCAGGTAGCCTTGAAGGGATTTTATCCCGTGAGGAAATACCTGCGGGGCATGGCGGTGCCCCGTGCCGTTTCCTGTCAATAGACGGGTGCGGTAAAGTTTATCAGCTTCTGCGGCGACGTAGGGGCAAAAATCTGTTAAGGAGAGAAAACAATGGAAGAAAGAAAAGGCTTTGGATCCAATTTCGGATTCCTGATGGCCGCGGTCGGCTCTGCAGTCGGCCTGGGCAACATCTGGGGCTTCCCCAATAAGATGGGTGCCTCCGGCGGCTTCACGTTCCTCATCATCTATCTGATCCTGGCGGTCCTGTGCGGCTTCATCGTTATGGTGGGCGAGCTGGCCATCGGCCGCAAGACCGGCCACGGCGCCGTGGGCGCGTACAAGGCTCTGTCCAAGAAGTTCAAGTGGATGGGCTGGCTGGGCATCCTGTCCGCCTTCTTCATCCTGTTCTTCTACTGCGCACTGGGCGGCTACTGCATCAAGTACACCGTTCTGAATATCGGCGATCTGTTCGGTGCCGGCTTCGGCTCCAATGGCCTGTCCGGCGGCGAAATTTTCGGCAACTTCCTGGGCAGTCCCGCTGAGGGTGTTATCTACGGCCTTATTTTCGTGGCGCTGACCATGCTCATCGTTATGGGCGGCATCGGCGGCGGCATCGAGAAGGTCTGCTCCGTGGGTATGCCCGCCCTGTTCGTGGCCCTGCTGATCTGCATCATCCGCGCCTGCACCCTGGAGGGTACCGACGTGGCCGTGCAGATCCTGCAGGCGGACGGTTCTCTCGTGGAGGGCGTTGTTAACGGCAGTGCTCTGGACGGTCTGAAGTACATGTTCTCCCCCGGCTGGGCGGCCAATGTCGGCTATTATGTGCCCGCCAAGGCGGTTGTTGATGGCGCGGAGGTTTCCTCCATCATGGTCAATGGCGTGGCACAGGCCATCGTCGCCTACAAGTCCGGCGCTCCCAGCATCTTTAACGTTGTTTCCACCGCTGGTGGCCAGATGTTCTTCTCCCTGTCCCTGGGCATGGGCGCCATGATCACCTACGGCTCCTACCTGCATAAGAAGGAGAACCTGCAGAAGAACGCCCTGCTGATCATCATCATGGATACCATGGTGGCCCTGATGGCCGGTCTGTGCGTCATGCCCGCCCGCTTCGCGCTGGATCCCGCCGGCAACATCGGCGGCCCCAAGCTGCTGTTTATCACCATGCAGAACGTGTTCCACTCCATGGGCACACTGGGCCCCATCTTCGGCATCCTGTTCTATCTGCTGGTGGTGTTTGCCGCCATCTCCTCCTCCATCTCCCTGCTGGAGGTCATCGTGGCCCACTTCGTGGATAAGGCCCGTATCGAGGGCAAGGGCGACAAGCGTAAGCCCTACACCCTCATCGCCGCCGCCTGTGTGTGCCTGGGCTGCATCCTGGTCTGCGCCGACTGCCTGGGTTCCAGCGGTATCGCACCGGCCAATATACTGAATATAGCGGAACCCAAGAACTGGGCGGCTGACTGGCTGGACTTCTGGGATGCACTGTCCGAGGGCGTTATGATGCCGCTGGGCGCCCTGCTGATGTGCCTGATGATCGGCTGGGAGATCGGCCCCGAGTTCGTCAAGGAAGAGACGGAACAGTCCGGTCATGTCATGGGCAGCTACGGCTTCTTCAAGGTCTGCGTCAAGTTCATCACGCCGCTGATCATGGTCCTCATCCTGTACGGTCAGATAAAGGAATTCTTCCTGTAAAGTCTCTTGACGAATTGTTAATAAACAAACTCTTACTTAACAGAGGGGACGCCGGTGCCGCCGCACCGGCGTCTCTTTTTGCGTCCGCGGACCCGGAAAGACTTGTGCCGCCTGCCGTAAAAAGCACACGATGCTGTGTTTGCCGCCCGGTTTCTCTTGTAAAAACGACGAAAACGGAGTTCACAATTTGTTAAAATAATGGAATATGACGTTAAGAACTTGACAATATCTTGGCGTGACGGTATGATACAGGAGGTTGGCGGGGCAGATACGCTGTTTCGCCGGCTGATGGTATTCACCACCAATTTGTGAGGAGGTAAATCACACACATGGAAAAGAAAAGCACCAAAATAGCGTATTTCGTAGCGCTGGGTGTTTTCATTGTCCTGCTGGTCATCCTGGGGATCCAGTTTAAGGGCAAGGAAAACCCCGTCTTCGTCGGCGACGGCGCGTTCTACACCACCGGCGACGGCGTGTTCCTGGATGGCATCCAGCGGACCGTGGACGACAGCGAGGGCTCTAAGTATGCGCTGGACGGCTCCTACTATGTGAGCCCCGAGGCCGGCACCTACTTCGAACTGTCTGAGGATGGCAACACCATCGTCGGCGCCGACGGTACCGAGTACGTCAAGTCCGAAGAGAAGTCCAAGGACGTCAACGGCGTGGAGTACACCACCTATGAGGAGCAGGTCTACTCCGAGACTCCGTTTGCCGGCACCTTCTGGTCCCTGCTGCCCCCCATCGTGGCCATCGTGCTGGCCCTGATCAGCAAGGAAGTGTATTCCTCTCTGTTCCTGGGCTGCCTGGTTGGCGCACTGCTGTACACCCAGTTCGCTCCCTGGGACACCATCGTGACCCTGGTGGGTGCCGATTACGGTATCATCTCCGTGCTGGCTGACGGCGGCAACATGGGTATTATCGTGTTCCTGGTCACCCTGGGCATCATGGTGGACCTGATGAACAAGGGCGGCGGCTCCGAGGCCTTCGGCCGCTGGGCCAAGAAGACCGTTCACACCCGCTGCGGCGCGCAGCTGCTGACCATGCTGCTGGGCGTGCTGATCTTCGTGGACGACTACTTCAACTGCCTGACCGTGGGCGCCGTTATGCGTCCCGTCACCGAGTCCCACAAGATCTCCCGTGCCAAGCTGGCCTATGTCATTGACTCCACTGCGGCTCCCGTCTGCATGATCGCCCCGGTGTCCTCCTGGGCCGCCGCCGTTTCCGGCTACGTGCAGTCCCCCAGCATCAACGGCATTGAGCTGTTCCTGAAGCAGATTCCCTGGAACTACTACTGCCTGCTGACCCTGCTGATGATCGTCATCATCTCCGTGCTGAACATTGACTATGGCTCCATGCTGACCCATGAGTACAACGCCCAGGTCAAGGACGACCTGTTCACCACCCCCGAGCGTCCCTTCGCCGGCGACGATGAGTACGAGACCGGCTCCAAGGGCAAGTCCTCCGTGCTGGATCTGCTGGTGCCCGTGATCGTTCTGATCGCTGTCTGCATCGTCTCTCTGGTCTACTCCGGCGGTTACTTCGATGGCGGCATGACCTTTATGGCGGCTTTCTCCGCTGCCGAGGCCGGTCCGGCGCTGGCCATCGGCGGTCTGATCGGCTGCGTGTTCACGTTCCTCTACTTCTGGCTGCGCGGCGCCATCGGCTTCGAGAAGTCCTTTGAGTCCGTGCCCCAGGGCTTCATCCAGATGATCGCCCCCATCCTGATCCTGACCTTCGCCTGGACCCTGTGCTCCTTCACCCGCAATGCCATGTACTCCGCTGACTTTGTCAGCAACGCCATGGCCAACGTTGGCGATCTGCGTATGTTCCTGCCCGCCATCATCTTCATCATCGGCGCGGCTATCGGCTTCGCCACCGGTACCTCTTGGGGCACCATCGGCATCATGGCTCCCATCGTCGTCTCCGTGTTCAACTACGACGTGGAGCCCATACTGTGCACCATCGGTCTGGCGGCTGCCTGCTCCGGCGGCGTTATGGGCGACCACTGCTCCCCCATCTCCGACACCACCATCATGGCTTCCGCCGGTGCCCACTGCTACCACCTGAACCACGTGTTCACCCAGATCCCTTATGCGCTGACCGTGGCTGGTGTGTCCTTCGTCAGCTTCATCCTGGCCGGCCTGATCCAGAACGTGTTTGTCAACCTGCTGATCGCTGTGGTGCTGATGGTCGGTACTCTGCTGGTCATCCGCGCTATCGTTGCCAAGAAGCACGCCGGTATTTTCCAGGAAATGGCCGAGGCCGACAAGGCTCTTGCCAAGTAAGCTATACCCCGCCTAATAAAAAGAAAGCCCTCCATTGGGGGCTTTCTTTTTTTGCGTATACTATGTCGATATATCGCTATAAATGCCGGTAATATTGGCTAAAATAAACATATATTTCCAAAAAAGGAGGGGAGAAGCGCGCTAAGAAACTGTAAAGGTTTATAATAATGTCATAAATATTCCGAAAAATGGCCGCTAAATTGGATAAAAGGGAGAAAAACCGGTTCATAATTTGTTCAAAATTACCCACTCCCGGCTTTGCTGAAATGTTGACAATCTGCCAGGAAAACGTTAGGATGGTGGCACCAATTTGTGAGGAGGTAAATCACACACATGGAAAAGAGAAGCACCAAAATAGCGTATTTCGTAGCGCTGGGTATCTTCATTGTCCTGCTGGTCATCCTGGGCCTGCAGTTCAAGGGCAAGGAGAACCCTGTCTTCGTCGGCGGCGGCGCGTTCTACACCACCGGTGACGGCGTGTTCCTGGATGGCATCCTGAAGACCGCGGACGACAGCGAGGGCTCTAAGTATGCGCTGGACGGCTCCTACTATGTGAGCCCCGAGGCCGGCACCTACTTCGAACTGTCTGAGGATGGCAACACCATCGTCGGCGCCGACGGTACCGAGTACGTCAAGTCCGAAGAGAAGTCCAAGGACGTCAACGGCGTGGAGTACACCACCTATGAGGAGCAGGTCTACTCCGAGACTCCGTTTGCCGGCACCTTCTGGTCCCTGCTGCCCCCCATCGTGGCCATCGTGCTGGCCCTGATCAGCAAGGAAGTGTATTCCTCTCTGTTCCTGGGCTGCCTGGTTGGCGCACTGCTGTACACCCAGTTCGCTCCCTGGGACACCATCGTGACCCTGGTGGGTGCCGATTACGGTATCATCTCCGTGCTGGCTGACGGCGGCAACATGGGTATTATCGTGTTCCTGGTCACCCTGGGCATCATGGTGGACCTGATGAACAAGGGCGGCGGCTCCGAGGCCTTCGGCCGCTGGGCCAAGAAGACCGTTCACACCCGCTGCGGCGCGCAGCTGCTGACCATGCTGCTGGGCGTGCTGATCTTCGTGGACGACTACTTCAACTGCCTGACCGTGGGCGCCGTTATGCGTCCCGTCACCGAGTCCCACAAGATCTCCCGTGCCAAGCTGGCCTATGTCATTGACTCCACTGCGGCTCCCGTCTGCATGATCGCCCCGGTGTCCTCCTGGGCCGCCGCCGTTTCCGGCTACGTGCAGTCCCCCAGCATCAACGGCATTGAGCTGTTCCTGAAGCAGATTCCCTGGAACTACTACTGCCTGCTGACCCTGCTGATGATCGTCATCATCTCCGTGCTGAACATTGACTATGGCTCCATGCTGACCCATGAGTACAACGCCCAGGTCAAGGACGACCTGTTCACCACCCCCGAGCGTCCCTTCGCCGGCGACGATGAGTACGAGACCGGCTCCAAGGGCAAGTCCTCCGTGCTGGATCTGCTGGTGCCCGTGATCGTTCTGATCGCTGTCTGCATCGTCTCTCTGGTCTACTCCGGCGGTTACTTCGATGGCGGCATGACCTTTATGGCGGCTTTCTCCGCTGCCGAGGCCGGTCCGGCGCTGGCCATCGGCGGTCTGATCGGCTGCGTGTTCACGTTCCTCTACTTCTGGCTGCGCGGCGCCATCGGCTTCGAGAAGTCCTTTGAGTCCGTGCCCCAGGGCTTCATCCAGATGATCGCCCCCATCCTGATCCTGACCTTCGCCTGGACCCTGTGCTCCTTCACCCGCAATGCCATGTACTCCGCTGACTTTGTCAGCAACGCCATGGCCAACGTTGGCGATCTGCGTATGTTCCTGCCCGCCATCATCTTCATCATCGGCGCGGCTATCGGCTTCGCCACCGGTACCTCTTGGGGCACCATCGGCATCATGGCTCCCATCGTCGTCTCCGTGTTCAACTACGACGTGGAGCCCATACTGTGCACCATCGGTCTGGCGGCTGCCTGCTCCGGCGGCGTTATGGGCGACCACTGCTCCCCCATCTCCGACACCACCATCATGGCTTCCGCCGGTGCCCACTGCTACCACCTGAACCATGTGTTCACCCAGCTGCCCTATGCGCTGACCGTGGCCGCAGTGTCCTTCGTCAGCTTCATCCTGGCCGGTCTGATCCAGAACGTGTTTGTCAACCTGCTGATCGCTGTGGCCCTGATGGTCGGTACGCTGTTGGTCATCCGCGCCATCGTTGCCAAGAAGCACGCCGGCATCTTCGCCGAAATGGCCGAAGCCAACAAGGCTCTTGCCAAGTAAGTACATACTCCAGCAAAAAAAGAGACCGCTTCGGCGGTCTCTTTTTTTGCGTGCAGGGCAGGGGAGGGCACCTCGCATCGGCGGCGGGACAGCAAAAGCTGTCCGCCGCGGGAATTTTGCGAAAAGATGTGACAAACCGCAACGAATGTGGTACAATGTCCCTATTGAGTATATAGGAGGTGTCGCTGTGCGACAATATCCCCAATTAGAGATCGATCTTTCTCTGCTGCAAAGCAATGCCCGGGCGGTGATCTCCCGCTGCAATGCCGCAGGTATCTGTGTCTGCGGCGTTATCAAGGGTGCGGATGGCCTGCCGGAGATCGCCCGGACGCTGCATGCTGCCGGTGCCGCAGAGTTGGGCACCAGCCGCCTGGAGCAGGTGGCCAAATGCCGTGCCGCCGGTGTGCCCGGCCCCTGGCTCCTGATCCGAATCCCCGGCCTGACGGAGCTGCCGGACGTGGTCGCTTTGTGCGACACGTCCCTGCAAAGCGAGTGGGCCACCCTGCTGGCGCTGGAGGAGGAGTGTCTCCGCCAGAACAGGACCCACCGCGTCATCGTGATGGCCGACCTGGGCGACCTGCGTGAGGGCTTCTGGGACAAGGACGAGCTGGTGGACGTCTGCCAGCGGGTGGAGCAGGACCTGCCCCATGTACACTTGGCCGGTATCGGTGTTAACCTGTCCTGCTATGGCTCCACTAAGCCCACCCCGGACAAGATGAACGAGCTGGTCGCTTTGGCTCACCGGGTGGAGGCGCGTATCGGCCGATCGCTGGAGGTCGTCTCCGGCGGCGCTACCAGCTCCTTTACGCTGGTCCATTGGGGCACCATGCCCGCCGGTATCAACCACCTCCGAATCGGCGAGGGCATCCTGCTGGGCAAGGACCTGCAGGTGGACTGGGGCATCCGCGACATGGATTACCTCCGCATGGACACCTTTACCCTCCGGGCCGAGGTGGTGGAGGTCAAGGACAAGCCCACCTATCCCATCGGCGAGCTGGCCATCGATGCCTTCGGCCGCAAGCCTACCTATGTGGACCGTGGTGTCCGCCGCCGCGCCCTCCTGGCCCTGGGCCGGGCCGACGTGGGCGACCTGGAGAGCCTGCTCCCCCGTGAGCCGGGGCTGACGGTGATCGGCGGATCCTCCGATCACTGCATCGTGGACGTGGAGGACTGCCCCCGCCGTCTGCAAGTGGGCGACATCGTGGAATTCTCGCTGTGCTACAGCCATATGCTGTATGCCACATCACGGAGCGATATGCGGCTCCTATTCAAACATCAACAGGAGGAAGCGTAAGACAATGGGAGATTTAGGGATTTTGATCATCGGCGTCGTGGATACGTTTTTCGCCTTCTTTGTGGTGGCGCCCATGATGCTGCAGGCGGCCAGCCTGTTTGGCGTACAGAAGCAGTTTGCCCAGGCCATGGTCCAGGAGGGCGTCGTCAAGCAGGAGGACGTGGACCGCATCCACCCCAAGAAGCAGATCGCCGGTGTGGTGATCTCACTGATCATGCTGGCGGTGCTGGCGTTTACCTGTGCCAAGGCCTCCCCTTGGGGCTATATCTGCGGCGGCGTGGGCCTGGTGGTGGGCCTGCTGAAGTACCGCGCCATCGTCCAGTACAACAGTGAAACGGTCAAGCGCTTCAAGAACACCTATAAGGACGAGATGGATGTGGCCAAGTTCAACAAGTTCGTGGAGACGCATTTCTGATAAATCTAAGCGAATAAAAACCTCTCCGGCGCCATGCGCCGGGGAGGTTTTTATTCGCTTTTTTCGATGGTGCCGCCGCCCAGTACCTCGTCGCCGTCATACAGCACCACCGCCTGCCCGGCAGTGATGGCCCGCTGGGGCTGATCGAACACCACCCGCAGTCCGCCGTCCGGCAGGGGATAGGCGGTGCAGGGGGTCTCCACCTGGCTGTATCGCGTCTTGGCTGCACACCGTACCGGCGCCGCCGGTATCTGGCCGCTGATCCAGTTTACATGGGACGCCAGCAGGGAGGAGGCATACAGCGCCGCGTCGTCTCCCAGCACGATGGCGTTGTGCACCTGATCCTTCTCCAGCACATATACGTGCCGCCCCACCGCCACGCCAAGGCCCTTTCCCTGGCCGATGGTATAGCAGGGCAGGCCCCGGTGCCGTCCCAGCACGCGGCCCGCTTCGTCCAGGAAGTCTCCCGGCGTCAGTGTCAGCCCCTGCCGCTGCAGAAAGGTCACATAGTCTCCGTCCGGCACGAAGCAGATGTCCTGGCTGTCGCCCTTGTCGGCGTTGTCCAGCCCTGCCTCCCGCGCCTTGTCACGGATAGCCGGCTTGTCATAGTCTCCCACCGGCAGCAGCAGATGGGCCAGCTGGTGCTGCGTCAGCTGATACAGCACATAGCTCTGGTCCTTCCGCCGTTCCGCACCCCGCAGCAGGCGGTATCTGCCGCTTTCCGCGTCGTAGGCCACCCGGGCGTAGTGCCCCGTGGCGATATAGTCGTAGCCAAGCGTCAGTGCCCGGTCCAGCAGGGCGCCGAATTTCAGCTCCCGGTTGCAGTCGATGCACGGATTGGGCGTCCGTCCGGCGGCGTATTCCGCGGTAAACCTGTCCATTACGCACCGGCGGAAGCGGTCTGTCTCGTTGAATACATAGAACCGCATCCCCAGCCGTGTGGCCGCCTGCCGTGCGTCCTCAGCGTCGTCGGCGGAGCAGCAGCGGCTGTCCTCGTTAGGGGCCAGCTTCAGCATGGCACCGTCGCAGTCGTAGCCCTGCTGCACCAGCAGTGCCGCCGCAGCGGAGCTGTCCACGCCGCCGGACATGGCCACCAGAACCTTTTTCTTGCGCATACGATCGCTCTCCATAGTCTATATGTCTCCCACGCCCGCATGGGGCGTATGCACCGCCGTTCAGCGGCGGCGCATACTTTCGGGAAAATGTGGAAAGCTATCGGGCGAAGAGCGCCATAGCAGGCAGGGGCGCGTCCCTGCCGTGCCGCGGTGGCCCTCCGCCCGACAGCGTGTTCTTATTCGTCCAGATGCTTTGCCAGGAATGCCTCGTCGGGCAGCGCGTCCGCCAGCTCCAGCAGTACCCGCTGGAAGCCGCCGGTATAGTCCTCGATGTTCTCGCCCAGCGTCCCCAAAGCCCGTACCATCGGCAGCGCGATGGTGGCAGTGGTGCCCTGGTCCTCCCGGCTGTTCAGCAGCAGCTGGCCGCCGTGCAGCCGTGCGATCTGATGCGCCAGGGGCAGTCCCAGCCCCACGCCGCCGGCGACATAGTCCAGGGTCATGGGCCGCATATGCCAGCGAAACAGCATTTCCTGCCGGTCGGCAGGAATGCCGCAGCCGGTATCCTTCACCTTGATGAGCACATGGGGCTTCTGCACGGCCAGCGTCACCGTCACCTTCCCACCGGCGGAGCAGGCCTTCAGCGCGTTGGACAGCAGCTGCCACAGGGCCTGGCTCAGCCAAGGCTCGTTGACAGCGGTGATGGCGTAACGCTCCTCGCACACCATCTCCAGCTGCACGCCCTTCAACTCAAAGGGGACCTCCGCCTCCCGGATGATCTCGTCCAGCCACACCTTCAGGTCCGTGTTTTCGGTGGGCAGCAGCTCCTTGCGGTTCAGCATAGAGGCGGACTCCAGGTTCTTTGCCAGCCGCAGCAGCCGGAAATAGCCATGGTAGAGCATGGCGGCGTTCGCGTCCAGTATCGGATCCTCGTCCCGTTCATCGGCGGGGGCCAGCTTCTGCATCCCATAGTAGATATTGCCCAGTGCGGACCGTATCTGCATCGCCACCAGCGGCAGCCGCTCCATGTATACCTTTTCCTGCTGTGCCTGTTCCATGAGACCAGCCTCCTTCTGTTGTCAGCATACCAGTTTCCCGGCGCCGTCAACCGTGCCAACTTCTGTCAGCTTGTTCACATCATATCAAATGCGGTGCAAGAATACAAGATTTTTATCAAATTTCCGCGAAACGAAAAAAAGTTTCAAAAAAGGCTTGCATTTTGCGAAACAACTGCATATAATTCTAAACATACCATACATTTAGGATATTCCATCAGAGAGGAAGATGTTTTATGAGCATTAAAGTCGGTATCAATGGTTTTGGCCGTATCGGCCGTATGGTCATGCGCTGCTGCATGGATCACCCCAACATCGAGATCGTGGGCGTTAACGACCTGTGCCCCGCCGATTACCTGGCCTATATGCTGAAGTTTGACACCATGCATGGCAAGTTCAAGGGTGAAGTTTCCTCCGAGGGCAACAACATCGTTGTCAACGGAAAGGCCATCCCCGTGTTTGCTGAGCGTGACCCCGCCAACCTGCCCTGGGCCAAGGTCGGCGCCGAGTACGTTATCGAGTCCACCGGCCTGTTCCTGACCAAGGAGAAGGCCGCCGGCCACATCGCCGCGGGTGCCAAGCACGTGGTCATGTCCGCCCCCTCCAAGGACGACACCCCCATGTTCGTCTGCGGCGTCAACCTGGACAAATACACCAGCGATATGCAGTTTGTCTCCAACGCCAGCTGCACCACCAACTGCCTGGCCCCCATCGCCAAGGTCCTGCACGATAATTTCGGTATCACCGACGGCCTGATGACCACCGTGCACTCCACCACCGCCACCCAGAAGACCGTTGACGGCGTCTCCCTGAAGGATTGGCGCGGCGGCCGTGCTGCCTCCGGCAACATTATCCCCAGCTCCACCGGCGCTGCCAAGGCCGTGGGCAAGGTCATCCCCAGCCTGAACGGCAAGCTGACCGGTATGTCCACTGTCTCTTATACACATCTCCGAGCCCACGAGACTCC
>ENA-OZTQ01000147-OZTQ01000147.1-human-gut-metagenome-genome-assembly--contig:-NODE-147-length-13016-cov-6.415246_pt1 | contig 13016 bp, 7 predicted proteins | sample MGYA00244231_ERZ653992 | MGnify/ENA primary metagenome ERZ653992 (study PRJEB26926, sample SAMN06164456) | human gut metagenome | biome: ENVO:00009003; feature: ENVO:2100002; material: ENVO:00002003... | reverse complement strand
TTCCCTTCCTGGAGCATGACGACGCCAACCGCGCGCTGATGGGCTCGAACATGATGCGCCAGGCTGTGCCGCTGTTGCGCTCGGAGGCTCCTATTGTGGGCACAGGCATCGAGGGTCAGCTGATTCGCGATTCCAGAACTCAGATTATGGCGGAAGGTGCCGGCGTGATAGAGTTCGTGGACAGCACTACGATACGTATCCGCTACGACCGCACCGAGGACGAGGAATTCGTGGCCTTTGAGCCGGCTGTGAAGGAATATGCCATTCCCAAGTTCCGCCGCACCAACCAGGGTACGACAATCGACCTGCGTCCTATCTGCAAAGTTGGACAGCGTGTGGAGAAGGATGATATTCTCACAGAGGGTTACTCCACGCAGAACGGCGAGCTGGCACTTGGCCGCAACCTCAAGGTGGCATTCATGCCCTGGAAGGGTTACAACTATGAGGACGCCATCGTGCTCAACGAGCGCATGGTTCGCGAGGATATCCTCACCTCTGTGCACGTTGATGAATATACTCTCGAGGTGCGCGAGACGAAGTGCGGTATGGAGGAACTGACCTCCGACATCCCGAACGTTTCGGAGGAGACAACCAAGGACCTCGACGAGCGCGGCATAATCCGTGTGGGCGCCTACGTGAAGCCGGGCGACATCATGATTGGTAAAATCACCCCTAAGGGCGAAAGCGACCCGACGCCGGAGGAGAAACTGCTGCGCGCCATCTTCGGCGACAAGGCCGGCGATGTGAAGGATGCTTCGCTGAAGGCTAATCCGAGCCTTAAGGGTGTGGTAATAGGCACCAATCTGTTCAGCCGCGCCAACAAGAAGAAGACGGGCCGCAAGAGCAGCAATGAACAGCTGCAACAGCTCGACGACGAATATAAGGCTAAACAGGCCGAACTGCTTCAGCTGATGGCATCGAAGATGACTACTCTTCTGGCCGACAAGACGTCGAAGGGCGTCAAAGACTTTATCGGCGATGTGAAGGTGGCTGAAGGTGAGTCGTTCAAGAATGTGAACTTCGCCACGATTGACTACGAGACCATAAACATCAACAACTGGACAGGCGACGAGCGCATAGACAATATGGTAAGCAAAATGATTACCAATTATCTGCGCAAGAGCAAAGAGATAGAGAGCCAGCTGCGCCGCCGCAAGCTCGACATCACCATCGGCGACGAACTGCCCAGCGGCATCATGCAGATGGCCAAGGTCTACATAGCCAAGAAGCGTAAGATTGGTGTGGGCGACAAGATGGCCGGCCGTCACGGCAACAAGGGTATCGTGAGCCGAGTGGTACGTCAGGAGGACATGCCTTTCCTGGAAGACGGCACGCCGGTAGATATCGTTCTGAACCCGCTGGGTGTGCCTTCGCGTATGAACCTGGGTCAGATTTTCGAGACCGTTCTGGGCTGGGCAGGCCGCGAGTTAGGCGAGAAGTTCTCGACTCCTATCTTCGACGGTGCCACGCTTGACGACCTGAACGCCTGGACCGACAAAGCCGGCCTGCCGCGCTATGGTAAGACTTATCTCTACGACGGCGGCACGGGCGACCGTTTCGACCAGCCTGCCACCGTGGGCGTGATTTACATGCTGAAGCTCGGCCACATGGTCGAGGACAAGATGCACGCACGCTCCATTGGTCCGTACTCGCTCATCACACAGCAGCCTCTAGGCGGTAAGGCTCAGTTCGGCGGCCAGCGTTTCGGTGAGATGGAGGTCTGGGCCCTGGAGGCCTTCGGCGCAAGCCATGTGCTGCAGGAGATTCTTACCATCAAGTCTGACGATGTTACGGGCCGTTCGAAGGCTTACGAAGCCATTGTGAAAGGCGACCCGATGCCTACTCCGGGTATTCCTGAATCGCTCAACGTGCTGCTGCATGAGCTGCGCGGCCTGGGCCTGAAGATTACCCTCGACTGATACTAATCCGCTCCCGGACCCGCAGCACAGTGTTTGTTGCGGTGTCCCGGACGAGGTCATCATATACCTAATTTTTTAAGGAAGGAACTTAAATGGCTTTCAAGAAAGACAACAAGATAAAGACCAACTTTTCCAAGATCACAATCTCGCTGGCATCGCCCGAGGAGATCAAGGCCAGGTCGAGCGGTGAGGTTCTCAAACCCGAAACCATAAACTACCGCACATACAAGCCGGAAACCGACGGCCTCTTCTGCGAGAAGATTTTTGGCCCGGTGAAGGACTATGAATGTCATTGCGGCAAGTACAAACGCATACGTTATAAGGGCATTACTTGCAACAACTGCGGCGTTGAGGTTACGGAGAAGAAGGTTCGCCGTGAGCGTATGGGACACATCGAACTCGTTGTGCCCGTGGCTCATATCTGGTATTTCCGCTCGCTGCCCAACAAAATAGGCTATCTGCTGGGGCTCCCCTCGAAAAAGCTCGACGCAGTGATCTATTATGAGCGCTATGTGGTAATCAACCCGGGTAAGGCGGCCGAAATAGACGAAAAAGATATTATTGCTCCCGAGAAGCTCGATTTGCTGACCGAGGAGGAGTATCTCGACATAATGGACCGTCTGGGCGAGGAGAACGAGAATCTGCCCGACGATGACCCCAACAAGTTCGTGGCCAAGATGGGCGCGGAGGCTATTCTTGATTTGCTTCGCGACATCGACCTCGATACCCTGTCGTATGAGCTGCGCGACCGCGCCAACACCGACGGCAGCCAGCAGCGCAAGACAGAGGCTCTGAAGCGCCTTCAGGTGGTTGAGAGCTTCCGTGCATCGCGCAACATCAACAAGCCCGAATGGATGATTCTGCGCGCCGTGCCGGTAATTCCGCCGGAGCTGCGCCCGTTGGTGCCCCTGGATGGCGGCCGCTTCGCCACCAGCGATCTCAACGACCTCTATCGCCGCGTAATCATCCGCAACAACCGCCTCAAACGCCTTATCGAGATACAGGCTCCGGAGGTGATTCTGCGCAACGAGAAGCGTTTGTTGCAGGAGGCCGTTGACAGCCTGCTCGACAACTCGCGCAAGGCTTCGGCTGTGAAGAGCGACGTCAACCGTCCGCTCAAGTCGCTGTCAGACAGCCTGAAAGGCAAACAGGGCCGCTTCCGTCAGAACCTGCTCGGTAAACGTGTTGACTATTCGGCACGTTCGGTAATCGTGGTAGGTCCGGAGCTGAAGATGCACGAGTGCGGCATACCCAAACTGATGGCAGCCGAGCTTTACAAGCCCTTCATCATCCGCAAACTCATTGAGCGCGGCATTGTGAAGACCGTGAAGAGCGCCAAGAAGATTGTAGACCGCAAAGAACCGGTGGTTTGGGATATTCTTGAATACGTAATGAAGGGCCACCCGGTATTGCTCAACCGTGCCCCGACACTTCACCGCCTCGGCATCCAGGCCTTCCAGCCCAAGATGATTGAAGGCAAGGCCATACAGCTGCATCCGCTGGCTTGTACGGCATTCAACGCTGACTTCGACGGCGACCAGATGGCTGTGCACCTTCCTTTGGGCAATGAGGCCATCCTCGAGGCTCAGCTGTTGATGCTCGGCGCACACAATATCCTCAACCCTGCCAACGGCGCTCCTATCACCGTGCCGTCGCAGGATATGGTACTTGGTCTGTATTACATCACCAAGCTGCGCCACGGCGACAAGGGCGAAGGCTCCATATTCTACGGCCCCGAAGAGGCTGAAATAGCCTACAACCAGGGTCAGGTAACGCTTCACGCCCCTGTAACCATCGTTGTGGAGGACTTGGACGAGAACGGCAACCGCGTCACTGTGCGCAAAGAGAACACCTCTGTGGGACGTGTACTCTTCAACCAGTATGTGCCCAAGGAGATTGGCTACGTCAACGAAATCATATCGAAGAAGAGCCTCCGCAACATCATCGGCAAGGTCATCAAGACTTGCGGTGTAACCCGTTCGGCTCAATTCCTCGACGACATCAAGAACCTCGGTTACAAGATGGCCTTCAAGGGCGGTCTGAGCTTCAACCTCGGCGATGTCATCATTCCTAAGGAGAAGGCTGAATACGTGGCAGAAGGTAACCGTCAGGTTGAGGAGATTCACAATAACTGGCAGATGGGCTTCATCACCGGTAACGAACGCTACAACCAGGTTATCGATGTATGGACGCACGTCAATACCAAGCTCACCGCCACGCTGATGAAGCAGATGGAGGAAGACCAGCAGGGCTTCAACTCAGTCTTCATGATGCTTGACTCCGGCGCCCGTGGTTCGCGCGACCAGATTCGTCAGCTCTCAGGTATGCGTGGTCTGATGGCCAAACCGCAGAAGAGCGGCAGCGAAGGCGGTCAGATTATCGAGAACCCCATCCTTGCCAACTTCAAGGAGGGTCTGAGCGTGCTGGAATACTTCATCTCCACTCACGGTGCCCGTAAGGGTCTTGCCGACACGGCTCTGAAGACCGCCGACGCCGGTTATCTTACCCGCCGTCTGGTTGACGTGGCTCACGACGTTATCATCAATGAGGAAGACTGCGGCACGCTGCGCGGTCTGGAATGTACGGAGATAAAGAACAACGAGGAAGTAGTGGCCACCTTGGGCGAGCGTATCCTTGGCCGCGTGTCGGTTCACGACATCCTTGACCCCGTTACCGAGGAACTCATTGTGGCTGCCGGCGACGAGATCCGCGAGGCTGATGTGGCCCGCATAGAGAAGGCCGGCATAGAGAAGGTGGAGATTCGCTCAGTGCTTACCTGCGAGTCGAAGAAGGGCGTTTGCGCCAAGTGCTACGGCCGCAACCTTGCCACTCACCGCATGGTGCAGAAGGGCGAAGCTGTGGGCGTCATCGCGGCACAGTCAATCGGCGAGCCGGGTACCCAGCTGACCCTGCGTACCTTCCACGTCGGCGGTGTTGCAGGAAACGTCGCTGCTGTGAAAGATGTAACTTCGCGTTACGAAGGTGTGCTTGAGTTTGAAGAGCTCCGCACCATCAAAGACGAGGAAGGCACCGACATCGTTGTGGGACGTATGGGTGAGGTTCGTATCCTCGACCCCAACAAGGGCAATATCCTCACCACCGCCAACATCCCCTACGGCTCGAAGCTCTACTTCGGCCCCGGCGCTACGGTGCATAAGGGTGATATGCTGTTTGAGTGGGACCCCTTCAACGCCGTCATCGTCAACGAAGAAGAGGGTGTTGTACGCTTCGAGAACCTTGAAGAAGGCGTTACCTATCGCGTGGATACCGACGAAGCCACCGGCATGCACGAGAAGATAATGATAGAAAGCAAAGACCGCGCCAAAGTGCCTGCCGCTCAGGTGGTTGACGCTGAAGGCAACATCCTGCGCAGCTACTCGCTGCCCGTGGGTGCTCACCTGCTCATCAACGACGGCGAGCACATCAAGCCCGGCAAGGTCATTGTTAAGATACCGCGTGCCACCGGTAATGCCGGCGACATTACCGGAGGTCTTCCCCGTGTTACCGAGCTGTTCGAGGCCCGTAACCCGTCGAATCCCGCCGTTGTCAGCGAGATTGACGGCGAGGTACGCTTCGGCAAGATTAAACGCGGCAACCGCGAAATCAGCGTGACATCGCGTCAGGGTTACGAAAAGAAATACCTCGTGCCTCTGAGCAAGCAGATTCTGGTGCAGGAGAATGATTATGTCCGCGCCGGCACGCCTCTCAGCGACGGCGCCATTACGCCGGCCGACATCCTCAACATCAAAGGCCCGACGGCGGTGCAGGAATACATCGTCAACGAGGTGCAGGACGTTTACCGTATGCAGGGCGTGAAGATCAACGACAAACACTTTGAGGTGATTGTACGCCAGATGATGCGCAAAGTGCTTATCCTCGACCCGGGCGACACCCGCTTCCTGGAGCAGCAGGTGGTTGACAAACGCGACTTCCACGAGGAGAACGACCGCATCTTCGACAAGAAGGTGGTGGTTGACGCCGGCGACAGCCAGGTGCTCCAGAAGGGTCAGATTGTAACGGCCAAGAAACTGCGCGACGAGAACTCCACGCTGAAACGCAAGGACCTCAAGACAGTGGTTGTGCGTGACGCAGTGCCCGCCACCTCCGAGCAGATTCTGCAAGGTATCACCCGTGCCGCTCTGCAGACAAGCAGCTTCATGTCGGCCGCTTCCTTCCAGGAAACAACCAAGGTGCTCAACGAGGCTGCCATCAACGGTAAGACCGATACCCTTGAGGGCATGAAGGAGAACGTGATTTGCGGACACCTCATCCCCGCCGGCACAGGTCTGCGCGAATACCAGCGTCTGGTAGTAGCAAACGTCGACGATTACAAAGCTCGTCAGGAGGAGGAGAAAGTCAGCTCCGAACCCGAAGATGTCCTCGCAGTTGAGATAACAGAATAAGACAGCAAAAGCAATCCCCATAGCCAACAGGGGAGGGTGTGTAAAACAACAGCATCACACATCCTCCCCTGTTTCCTTCTTGCAATTCACAAACGTAGGTTCCAATCGCTTCCACTTTAAGGCTGAAAAATTGGAAAAATTTGCACCGTTTTTGGAAGTGGGGCATTTCAAGGGCATTTTTGAGGCAAACTTTGATGCTTTTCAGTGCATTTCCTTGCCGCTATAATATTAACTTTGCTTATGAAAATTCCCGAGTGTGTTTGAATTTTGCTTCAGTGGAATCAAATGCCTGACCTGAACGAGCTTCTATCAAGGCTTACAAGTTATAGAGCAAACATACTTTCCATACAATAATGAGTCGGTTTAACGGATTCTGGCCGGCCTCATCACAGAATCTAACATACAGAGTCCCTAACAACAGCATGAAACATCGTTTACTCACATTTGGAGTATTATCCACAGTCTTAGCTGCAGGAGTAATGGCATGGCAACAGAAACCTGTTGCCGAAGTGACAGTTCCCAATCCGGCCACCGGCAAACAAGAAGTAGTTTCCTCCGTCTACATGGCACCTGAATCGCAGGCGCCCAAATTCGCCTCCTCGGCCGACTCAGCAACAGTAACCGTGAAATGGACACTGGCAAAGACCGCCACCGACAGCTGCATCGCCGACAAAAATCCGCGTATGTTGTTCTTCATAGATGTCGACAGAGCAGCCATAGTAAAGTCTATTGGCAAGGACAAATTGGTCAAGGCCAAACACACACATACGAGGTACGAGTGCCCAAAGGCAAATATGCCGTCTTGCTCACCTTCGACGGTGATTACGACGACATGGACGACATCACCAAGATGGACGGCGTGGACAATGTGGTAGTCAATTCCGACACTACACTCAGATTCTCAGGCTCCAATTGCACCAAGAAGATTGAGATGCGCTTGCAACTTCCCAACGGCGAAGCCGCCGGCCTTCCCTACAGCCGCTCAACAGGCATGGATTATACCAATGCCAACATAGAGTCAGGCAGCATCAACACCTTACAAATGTATATCTCACCAAAGGGTAAACTGCTGTCACTGGCATCAGTGTTCTACAACCTGCCTTACAACAGTGCCACGATAGGCGACGACCGCACCCATGGCGGCGACCTCTTTGTCAACCCCAACCTTCCCGATTGCTTCGGCCACTATGTAATGTATGTGCTGAGGCCCATGGACAAAACCACGAAAAAAGTAGACCCGACTCAGCCCACAGTAATAGGTTCGAGATTCCTTCGTCCGGCAGTACACAGCGGCACATACACTCACGCAGGCTCCGACTATAAGCCGGTGAAACTGCCCAAATTCAACAAAACCCTCTATCAGTCGTCGGAGTCCAATGCCAAGTTACAGTATACTTATGAGTTGTCTAATGTAGGCTCAAACACGGGTCTCACCTTCGCAAACGGACTCAACAACACCAACAGCCCGGTATTGATGATTAATACAGATTTTGACTCGCCCATGAAGCACATGCTCAATCTGGCTGAACTTGAGACCAAAGAGGTGAAATTCTTCAGCGTCTCCGTCGGCTCGGGCGTTACATCGCCCCGCTTCTATGTCGGCCCTGATGGCGAATCATACTTCCCCATCTCCGAGACTGTGGGTCAGGTGCTCAGCCTGATAGCCAACAATGAAACTGAAGACTGCGGTTATTCAGCTGTCAACCATCCGGTATTCGCTTACAACACCGCTGAGCAGCAGGTTGAGTTCGGCAACACATCGCCTTTCATGACCTACACCACCATGACCAATCAGGTCAGCGGCAAGGATTTCGACACTCCTTACGGATTCTTCCTCGACCCCTTATGGGTATGTCTTTGCGGAGAGCAGCGCGAAGCTGACCACTATAAAATGACCTTCACGGCCACGGTAGACAAAGACACCGTTTACAAGAACTTCGATTCTTTCCAGTTTGGCGTAATGAGCTGGGGTTCCGACGAAAACAACAAAGGCAAACGCATGGTCATTCATTGCGACAACCGCAACTTCAAGGTCGACACCATTGTTGGCCATTCACATTCGGAGATAGGCTTCTCGGTGCTCACTCCCGACGTTTGTCCTCCTTCGCTGCAGATGGTGCAGCTGCGCAACCAAAGCAACAAAATCACCAACCGTTTTGAGCATCTGGCCGACGTGACGATAAACATGAGCGGCGGCGACTTCAACTTCGTAATAGGCACTCAGCACTTCGTCTTTGCTCCCGCCACCTGGAAAGTGGAAGTGGCTCCCTACAACACTGAAAACTGGTCTGAACTCGCAGCCACCGAAATGCCCGAGTATTTCCGCCTGCCGGCTCACGGCTCCTTCTACCGCGCTACCATGGCCGGCAAAGACCTTAAGAGCGACAACGGCTGGTTTAAGCTCCGCGTTACCATCACCGACGCCACCGGCAACTACACCAAGCAGACTTTCGGCCCGGCATTCTATGCCGCCGACGCAGTCAACGCTGTGGGCACTGTTGACGCCGACAACTTCAGCCTGATGATTAACGGCGACCTCATTTCCACCAACAACGGCAGCGAAGCCACCTTCAACATCTACGGCACCGACGGCAAACTGCACCTCAGCACCACCGGCACCAACGTGGATGCGTCAGCCCTTCCGGCAGGCATTTACGTAGTGAAAGCTGTGTCTGCGGCAGGCGTGGCCACCGTCAAATTCGTCAAGTAAAACTTTTATTCCACATTCTTTTTCAAGTTTCCGGGCAGCCTCGCTGCTTGGAAACTTAAATTTTTTATGTTACCTTTGCAGTCGGTTCAACCAATCTTATCCCGTTAGATGAAATTGCCCGAAGCCCTTTTAGCCGTAATCGTGCTGCTGCTTGCACCGCTCTTTTGCCGGGGTGCAAGCAACTATGCGGCGCAGGTTCAGCAAGGGCAGAAGCTGGCAGACAGCCTCCGTTATCGCGAGGCTTTGGAGTATTTCCGCCCTGTAGCCAAGCAGTATGCCGTGGCCTCTTCAGCTGATAAAGAAACTTGTCTGGAGGCGCTGTACGGCAGCGTGGATGCTAATATCCATCTCACCAACTTCATGGCTGCTTACGAGGATCTGATTACCATTAAGACATTGTAGACAACGACGGTCTGCCTGATGCCAAACTGCATCTTAACCTCGGCAGGCTGGATATAGTGCTCGGGGCACATATAGAGAAGCCCGAAATCATCAACAAAGCCTTTGACCATTCAAAATACGGCTTCTACGCGGCCATAAAAGAGAATGACGCTCCAACCATCTTCTCCACCTTCTGCGACATGGTCAACGAGCGTTTTATCCTGTGCGACCTGCCGGGTATGAGCGCTGAGCTTAAGGTGATGCAGAGTCTGGCAAACAAGCCCGTAGCCAAGGAGATGGAATATGAGTATGCCATTGAGTCGTATTACGGGCACAAAGCCAGCAGCGAAGGCGACTATGCCACGGCGCGCTATCATTACAGAAAGGCTCTGCAGGGCTTGCCGGTGAACAACAGCACCATAAGGCTGCGGACCACAAAGCTCAAAGACCTGGCCCTGTTGGAGCTGAACGACCATCACCCCGATGCCGCTCTAAGCATATTGCCGCAGGCTCTGGAACTGGCCACGAAGAGCCGACAGACGGACTTGCGCCTGTGCATCTATCAGATTTATTCCATGATTTATGAGGCCACTGACAACGAGGAGCAAAAGCGCCTTTACAAGAATAAAGTGCTTCAGTTGCGCGATTCCATCAGTTCCTTCTCCATTGCCGACAATCTGGGCCAGCTGGAATTCATACGCGAAAGGCGCACCCTCACCAATCGGCTTGCCATATTGTCTGTGAGTCAGAAAATATGGTTCTGGAGCTTCGTGGCGGCCTTGGTGGTGATAGGTGCCATCACAACTCTTTCGCTGGTGTTGAGGCGCAAGAATAAGGCTCTGCGCCGTCAGGCTGCCCTCATCTACCGTCAGCTGCAGGAGAAGTATCTGCAGGCACCCACAGAGTCGAAAGTGATGCCGGAAGACCCTGACGTCAGCCATGATATTGCCGAGGAGGCTGATTTGGCTGATGTGCCGGAGGATAACGGCTTGTCGGCCGATGACACGGACAACGCTGATTCCGGCGCTCAGATAAAGTATGAAAGCTCATCGCTCTCCGAGGCCGATAAGAAGGCCATAGCCGAGAAAATAGAACAGGTAATGCAGAATGACATCATTTACAGTCATGACCTGTCGATGAAAACATTTGCGCAGGCAGTGGGGCGCCATCCCAAGGCCGTGTCGCAAGTAATTCACGAAACGCGACATTGCAACTTCTCCTCGCTTATCAATCATGCACGCATCGTTGAGGTGATGAGGCGCATGGAGATGCCCGAATATGCACATCTCTCCACCGAGGCCATTGCCGACAGCGTCGGATTCGCCTCGCGCAACACTTTCGGAGCCAATTTTAAGAAGTTCACCGGGCTGAGCCTGCGCGAATATCGCAAAGCCGCCCGCGACGTCAGAGCCTCCGACGATTCCGACGCATAAAGGCTCGTTGTGCATCTGAAGGTGGCCGTAAAGGCCGGTTATTTCACTGTAAAGGAGTCGAGGCGGGTGCTGTAGTCGGGCGATTTGTGAGCGCGGCGTATGGCGTTGACGTATTTGATATTTTTGCCCTCTGCGTCCTTTTGTGCAAACTGCTGCGAGGCAAGGACAATGGTGTCGGCGCCTTGTGTGCGGTTGATGTGGTCGAGTGCCATTCCCAACTCACGCAGACGTTTGGCCTGCTCAGGATTATAGCTGAATAGGTCGGCCTGAATGGCATCGTCGCCGCTTAGGCCATATACCATCACAGCGGCACGTTTATAGCGGATGCCGGGCCGGAAACAGCGCTTCAGACAAGTTACCGCTGCCTCGGCCAATTCCGAAGTCGACGCGGTGGCGGTTGGAAACAGCCAAGAGGCCTGACCGGAATACTGCTCCAAATCGGGCCTGAAATAATTTGAATTGACAAACGTGGTGAGCATTGTGCAGACACTGTGCTGTCTCCTCAGCTTCAGCGCACAACGCGAGGCAAAATTCGCCACATGGGTGCGCACATCCTCAAAGTCGGTGAGCATTTCCGGGAAACTGCGGCCCGTCATAAAACTCTTCTTCGGCGTGTCGAGCACATCGAGCGGAATCACATCATTGCCGTTCAGTTCCTGCCAGGTCCGTTCGCCCGTTATGCCGAAGTTCTTCCTCACCCAGGCGCGGTCAGCCTCCGCAAAGTCGAGTGCCGTCTTCATGCCACGCGCCTGCAGCCTCTTGCTGATGCGGCGCCCTATGCCCCATACATCGTCCAGGTCGAGCCTGCGCAGCGCCTCCACACGCTGATGCTCGTCGGCTATGCGGCAGCATTTGTGATAACCGGCATATTTCTTGGCATACTTCACCGCCACCTTTGCCAGAGTCTTTGTCGGGGCCATGCCAATGCTCACCGGCACACCTACCCAGCGGCGCACCTTGGCGGCGAGCTTCTCTCCCCATTCTTTTATGCCGTCGGGGTCGAAGCCCTCAAGGTGCAGAAACGATTCGTCGATGGAATATTGATACACTTCCGGCGCCTCGGTGCGCAACGTGGCCATGACGCGGGCCGACAAATCGGCATAAAGCACATAATTGCTCGAAAAGGCCACTATGCCGTGACCCCGATAGAGGTCTTGCAGCTGAAACCACGGCGTGCCCATCTGCACCCCCATGGCTTTGCTCTCTGCCGAACGTGCCACCACACACCCGTCGTTGTTGCTCAGCACCACAAGAGGCGTATGAAGCAAGTCCGGGCGGAACACGCGTTCGCATGAACAGAAAAAATTGTCGCAGTCAACAAGAGCCCACATACTGCAAAGTTACAGCTTCATCCCTTTACGGCAAAATTTCCGGGGCACGATTTTTCCCGGCGATTTCATTCTTTGGCTTAATTTTGAACCCTTTCCACGTGGCCGGTGTCAATAAAATTGCGTAACTTTGTATTAGCAATGACAAAAGAAGTAGAATTTATAAAAGGAGATTTTGCCTCTCTTCTCTCGCTGCCCTTTGCCGACGGCGGCATCCGTGCCGGCTTCCCGTCGCCGGCGCAGGATTATGTTGACCGGTCGCTTGATTTCAACCGCGAGCTCATACGCCATCCGGCCGCCACTTTCTACGCGCGCGTAGTGGGCCTTTCAATGATTGAGGCCGGCATTGACGAAGGCGACATCTTAGTGGTAGACAGGAGTCTGGAGCCTCGTCAGAACGATGTTGTGGTGGCTTGGATAAACGGCGAATTTACTCTTAAATACCTTGACCTTTCGCAATCAGACCAAGGCGTGATATGGCTCAGACCCGGCAATCCGGAGTTTCCGGCCATCAGCATACGCACCGAAGAGGATTTTCAAATCTGGGGCGTGGTGGCAAAGGTCATCAAGAATTTCCGCTGAGTTGCCTGCCGCGATTTTTCTGCGAATAAGGGGTCTCAGCAAAGGAACGCGTAACGACCCGGATACGGGTCCTGACCCAAGTACTCAAAATCGGGCGAAGTAAAAGTCTCAAGGCCCTCGGCAGTAGTGATTCCGGCTTCCAACAACTGCCGCACAAAGAGTCCGCGCCGGTCTTTCAGTCGTTCGGCGCGCGGAGTGGTGAGCTTCCCGGCATCGTTATAGGCTGTCTCTTATACACATCTCCGAGCCCACGAGACTCC